>X36_Agile_Frog__coassemble_3_pt1 | contig 116579 bp, 113 predicted proteins | sample X36_Agile_Frog__metabat2_low_PE_001 | metagenome-assembled genome bin X36_Agile_Frog
ATCAAAAGATAATTATCTATCTTTTCAGACAATCATTGGTTAAAATCCTTGCTGCAAAGAGATAATAAGGGAAAGAATAACAATGTCTGAACGACGCAGTATTCGCTCAGCATGATTCTGCATGTTGGATTGAAAAAAGGTCGTGAAGAACGAATTTTATTAATGGCCTGAAGTTAATTACAACAATGTGCCCTCTTGTCTTTGATTAAATCAGTCACAGGATTATCCGAACAAAAATTAATCTTAGAAAAACAAATAGAAAAAAAATTATGCACACTAACAATCGATTTGAACAGTTAGCTTACTTAGAAGGTTACAAAAGAGGCTTTGACATTGGTTTTCAAGAAGGTCAACGGAATAAAACCTTATTTCTTATCAAAAATTTTTTAAAAAACAAAATTCATTTATCTTGTTTTAAATTTGTCCTTGGCTTTCTGAGTAAGAGCAAAAACTTTAGAAGATAATGACATAAAAATTTAGATATTTTTTTGGAGTATCTGTTACCTTGTGAAACCCTAAGCACAACAAATCTAAAAATTTATCTGACTTATTGGAATCATGAAAAAATTCCATTTTTTAAATTTCTATTTACTTTTCATTTTGCAAAGATTCAGCCAATGTTGATGTTCTTCTATAGTTTGTAGTGCTTCATATAATGAAAATTTAAATTTATTAATATATTCACCATCTTTTAATGTTTCAGCTTCATTTAAAAAGTGTTCCCATTTCTTTTTAAAATTTTGTAACTGATAATAAAATTTTCTATGATAGCGGGTTTTTAAAAAACATCTTTCTATAGCTTTTTTTAATTCTTTGACTTGGCAAACTTTGATTAATACCCCATCAGCTCCACAAGCCAGGTATTTTTCTTCGTCATTTCTATTGACATACGCACTCCACACCAATAAGGGCGTACCCACATTCAGTGTGCTGCTACGGACGTTTTGTACCACTTCCTTACCGGATGCACCACTTAAACCTAAATCTTCGACAATTAAATCGTAGACCTTGTTATGCACACGTTGTATCGCGGTAATACCATCTGCAGCCAGCTCTACTTCATAACCGAGTTGCTGTAAATAATGAGTCATTATTTTCTGACAAGGGACATAGTCTTCGACTAAAAAGGCGCGTTTACTAATAGTGACAGTTGTTATGGTTTGTTTTGGTTCAGATTCCATGTTTATCCCTTTATATGCCCAATTAATTTTAAGATAATAATTTGTTATTAAAAATAATTATGCAGATATTTTAAATAAAATGGTAGCTGTCTAAAAGTACAGTCAAATCAATTTAGATATTAGTAATTTGTGGAACAAATTTTCTTAATTTGACTAAAAGAATAAACATAATCACTACAAATAAAATAAATGGACTTAACCATAAGCAATAGGTTAAACACGAAAAAACGGGTCTAAATGCAATAAAATCGCCATAACGACTAATTAAATATTTTTTTATTTCTGTAGGTGATTCGTCATTTTTAATACGTCGATAAATAACTAAACGCAAATCTTGAGCAAGTGGTGCATTTGAATCGGCTAGATTTTGATTTTGACAAACTAGACAGCGCATTTCATGAATGATTTCTGCAAATTGTGCTTTTTTCTGCGCGGAAGCAAATACATACATATCAGATGATGCAGCAACCGCTAAAGGAGAAAAAAATATGGTCAATAAAAATAACTTACTTAAGAAGTTTTTTAAAATTTTTTTTACATATTCCAACATACTTTACGGCTTAATCTAATTTGGATTCTTATGGGTTTGATTGATGAGGGTTGCCATGTCCTCTAGCCAAATCGATGCGGTTAATGGGCCGACCTGCTTATAACGAATAATACCTTGTGGATCAATTAAATAACTTTCCGGCACGCCGTAAACTCCCAAATCAATAGCGAACAAACCTTGCGGATCAAAGATAATTTTTTGGAACGGATTCCCTTGTTTTTTTAACCATTTTTTTGCTGGGTTGAATTTATCGCGGTAATTTAAGCCATAAATTGGAATGAAATGGCTTTTCTGCAACTTTAACAAAAAAGCTTGTTCTTCGGTACAGGTTAAACACCAGCTTGACCATACAATTAATAGTGTCCAATGCTGTAAAAATATTTTTTTCCTAAGTATTGCATGATCTTTTAATAAATCACGCGCTGAAAATTCTGGAATAGCTTGATTGATTAAGGGCGATGGCAATAGATTGGGATCTTTTTCTAAACCTCGCCATAAGAAAAACACCATGATGAGCAAAACCAGCAATGGAATAAAATATCGCATCGGATCAACACTTCACTTTGCGTAACGTCGAGAAAGAATGGCCCATACACCGCCAAGCATCATGCAGAGCCCGCCTATCCAAATCCAACGCACAAAAGGCTTGTAATAAAATCGCAAGGCCCAGGTCTGTTTACCAATCGGTTCGGCTAAAGACACATATAAATCTCGCCAAACACCTACAGCAATAGCGGGTTTGCTGATCATCACATCGGTTATGGGATAATAACGTAATTGTGGGCGTAAAAATTGATTGCTTTGGTGATTCACTTGGATATTGGCCACTGCGCCAGTGTAGTTAGGTCCTTGTAAAGCAAACACCTGTTGTAACTTGAAGTGATAAGCGCCTAGGGGCACATTATCACCGACACGCATCCGCACATTACGCTCCAGACTATAGTAACTATTTAAAATGATGCCTATCGCTAGAATAGCAACACCTGCATGTGCGACTAACATAGCACCTTGTGTTTTAAAAATTTTTTTTAAGTTTAATTTTTTTTTAAATGATGTTCTAAGCAACTGTAAAGTATTTAATAAGATCCATAAGGCTAAGCTCAAACCTATCAGCACTTCCCAGTGCAATTCTTTACTAAACAAAATAATCAAACTAAAACTTAAACTGAAGGAAATAAGTAGGATACTGAGTATTTTTCTTAAAACATCGCCGCGAACTTCTTGCTTCCATGGAATTAAATAGGATAAACCCATAAAAAATAATAATAAAATAGCAAACGGTGCAAACACTAGATTGAAATACGGTGCGCCCACGGAAAGCTTACCCAAACCTAATACTTCAATGATTAAGGGATACAATGTGCCAAGTAACACGGTAAAGATCACCACACTGAGTAAAACATTATTCAAAATTAACAGCATGGTGCGCGAGAGTAAGCTAATCTGTGCAAGGGGTTGTTTAAAAGTGTGGATCTTGTAGGCATAAATGCACAGCGCCGTGCCTATCAATAGCACCAACAAACCTAACATGAACACACCTCGCCAAGGATCAACAGCGAAAGCATGCACAGAGATTAAAATCCCGGAACGTACGATAAACGTACCGATTAAACTCAAAGCAAAGCTTAATATGGCCAGCAATATCACCCAAGTTTTTAATATTTCTTGTTTTTCTACCACTAATAATGAGTGAATTAATGCCGTGCCGGCAAGCCAAGGTAATAGCGACGCGTTTTCTACCGGATCCCAAAACCACCAACCTCCCCACCCTAATACGCGGTACGCCCACCAACTACCCGATACAATTCCCCAGGTCAAAAAACTCCAAGCCGCTAAGGTCCAAGGCCGCATGCGTTTTGCCCATTCCTTATCAAAACGGCCACTTAATAAGGCGCCTACTGCAAAAGCAAAACTGACTGAAAAACCGACATAGCCCATGTAAAGTAAAGGTGGATGAATAATTAAACCTGGATCTTGTAATAAGGGATTCAGATCGCGTCCATCCCGCACACTTTCTGCGACTAAACTAAATGGATTTGAAAGTGTTAACAGAAATAATAGAAAAGCCGCACTAATAAATCCCAATACCGCTACAATTCGTGCTAATAAAGCCAACTCCAGGGATTGTTCTAAAATAAGAACGGCAATTGTCCATAGATTTAAGATAAACACCCATAACAATATCGACCCTTCATGTCCGCCCCATACCGCACACACACGGTAAAACCACGGCAAATGTGAATTTGAATTCTGCGCGACATAGGCAAAAGAAAAATCATTCACCAAAAACGCATACGCTAAACTTAGAATAGCCAACGCAACACATATAAATTGCGACCAGGTAAACGGCTTCACCCATTTAAGCCATTTCAGACGTTGGGAATAGAGACTCGCTAAAGGAACACCGCATTGCAAGAGTGCTAAAAAAAAAGCGCTGAGCAATATTGCATAGGAAAATGTCACAGAAAACTTCCTTTGTTTTATTAATATAGATTAGATTTTTTTTATTTTTACATATAACTTTAACTTAATATAATAAAATTATTCAATAAACATTTGACCAAGGATTTATATCCTTAATACCATTTACCTTTTTATCAAAAACTGCTAACTTACACCATTTATTGAATACTAAGGCTTGTATGACGCAGCGCTGTATCATTATCGGTATTGCTGGAGCTACTGCTTCAGGTAAAAGTTTATTGGCACACACTATTGTCAAAGAACTGGGATCCGAACAAGTCGCTGTCATTTCTGAAGATTCTTATTATAAAGATAACAGTAGCATCGCTTTTGAAAAGCGTATACAAAACAATTATGATCATCCGGATGCGTTCGATCATGGCTTGCTCATTGAGCATCTTAAGCAACTACAAGCGGGTGAATCAGTAAAAATTCCTATTTATAACCACACCTTGCATATTCGTGAGCAACAAACGCGACGCCTTGGTCCACATAATATTATTGTTTTAGAAGGCATTTTATTGTTTGCTGAAATTGGCTTAAGGGAACTCATGGATATCCGCATCTATATGGATACTCCATTGGATATTTGTTTAATTCGTCGCATTAAACGTGACGTTGTTGAACGTGGTAGGGAAATTGAAGCGGTTTTAATGCAATATCAACAAACAGTGCGGCCGATGTATTCCCAATTCATCGAGCCTTCTAAACATTATGCTGATATCATTGTGCCACGCGGTGGCGAAAATCGGATTGCTATTGAACTTATCAAAGCCAAAATTCGGGAATTATTAAATAATTTTAGTAATAAAAGCAAAGAGGAAAATCATGGGTCTGCTAAATAATAAACGTGCGTTAATTGTTGGTTTAGCCAGTGATCGATCGATTGCTTACGGAATTGCTGAAGCCATGCACCGTGAAGGTGCGCAACTGGCATTTGCTTATCAAGGTGAAAAACTTAAAGAGCGTGTCGCTAAAATGGCGAGTAGGGATTTTAATTCGGACATCGTCATTGCTTGTGATGTCAGTCGCGATGAAGATATTACTGAACTTTTTAAACAGCTGAATGTCAGTTGGGATGGTTTGGACATCTTGGTTCATTCAGTGGCTTACGCCCCTGCCGACCAATTACAAGGTGATTATCTCGAACATGTTAACCGTGAAGGTTTTAGAATTGCACATGATATCAGTAGCTTTAGTTTAGCTGCGCTAGCAAAAGCAGCATTTCCGATGATGAAAGATCAAGCCAACGGCGGCGCTATCCTGACACTTAGTTATCTGGGATCCGAAAAAGCTTTGCAAAACTATAATATTATGGGCTTGGCCAAGGCCAGTTTAGAGGCTAATGTCCGTTATCTGGCGAATAGTTTAGGTCCAAAACATATCCGTGTGAATGCCATATCGGCTGGGCCGATTCGTACCTTAGCGGCTTCAGGCATCTCCGGTTTTCGAAAAATTTTAGCTTATAATGCAGCGGTTACGCCGTTACGCCAAAATACCACTATCGAACAAGTCGGAAATACCGCGGCTTTTCTTTGTTCTGATATGGCTTCGGGGATAACCGGTGAAATTGTTCATGTCGATGGTGGTTTTCATGCCATCGTGGCTATGGGTGAACCGGCTGAAACGGCACCTGGAAATTAACTAGCTCCGTATTCTGGGCATAAAAATTCGCAATCTTTCCAGCGAGTGGTATATTACCTTAACAACATTAATAGGGTCTTAGTGTGTTTCGTCCCATCGCTTTATATATTGGTTTGCGTTATACACGTGCAAAAAAACGTAACCATTTCATTTCCTTTATTTCGTTGACATCGATGATTGGTATCGCTCTCGGGGTGATGGTACTAATCACAGTCTTATCGGTGATGAATGGTTTTGATAATGCGATCCGCGACCGCATCTTTGACATGGCGACTCAAGTGGCTATCACGGCGACAAACGGACAGCCATTAACGCAAATTAATTCATTAGCACAAAAAGTTTCTCAGCAAACGGACGTTATCGCCAGCGCCCCCTATGTCTCTGGACAAGGGATGTTAGTCGATCAAGGACAACCGCATCCGATTATGATCAGTGGTGTGTTACCTGAATTAGAAAAAAATGTTTCTGAAGTCCCACACAAAATAGTGGAAGGTGATTTCAATTTAGAACCGGGTCACTATAACATTGTGCTAGGCGAAGAATTAGCCTTAAGTTTGGGTATTCAAATCGGTGATAAAGTCAATGTCATCACACCCAGTGTTAGCTTAACACCCGTCGGTATTATTCCGCGTTTTAAAACCTTTACCGTCAGTGGAATTTTTCGTGTCGGACGCAGTTTCGGATTTGAAAGCAGCATGGCTTACATCGCTCTAAAAGATGCGCAAACCTTGTTTCAATTAGGTCATGGTGTCACTGGCTTGCGTTTAAAGTTAACTGATCTGTATGCGGCACCGACTGTTTCGAATGCGCTTATTAAAACTTTACCCCCTACTTATATGGTAAGCGATTGGACGAGTACGTTTGGTAGTCTGATGTATGCTATTTCTTTAGAAAAAAGAATGATGTTTTTTATTTTACTCTTATTAATTGCTATCTCGGCGTTTAATTTAGTTTCATCATTAATGATGGTTGTTACTGATAAGCAGTCCGATATTGCGATTTTGCGTACTTTGGGTGCAACACCTGGTACGATTTTAAGTATTTTTATGGTACAAGGCTGCGTGATAGGTTTTAGTGGCACATTTCTGGGCTTAATCGGCGGAATTGCATTAGCTTCCCAAGTCAGTAACATCTTAAGCTTTATCGAACATGTCTTTCATGTACAAATTCTTGCATCTAACGTCTACTTTTTTGTAGATAAATTACCTTCCAAGATTGAAACAGCCGACATTATGCATATTTGTATCGCCGCTTTAGGTATGAGTTTATTAGCCACCATCTATCCGGCATTAAAAGCGGCGCGTACACTTCCTGCGGAGGCTTTACGTTATGAATAGATCATCTAGCGATTTAGCTACTCCTTCTAAGCAGGATGCTCCGGTATTGAGTTGTACTCATTTAAGTAAAACCTTTCATGATGGTTCTCTGTATGTCGAAGTACTCAAACCTATCAACCTTTCTGTGCAAGCTCGCGAACGCATTGCAATTGTTGGTCCTTCTGGCGCTGGAAAAAGTACTTTATTACATCTATTGGGTGGATTGGATCGACCCAGTTCGGGTGAAGTTTTTTTGGCGGGACAAAATTTAGATCAGTTGAGCGAGAACCATCGCAGTCATCTGCGTAATCGTTATCTTGGTTTTATTTATCAATTTCATCATTTATTACCAGAATTTACCGTATTAGAAAATACATGTATCCCTTTATTGCTAGCGGGTGTTAAGCCTGTATTCGCTCAGAAGAAAGCACTGAGTTTATTAAAAAAAGTCGGTCTGATGCATCGACAACATCATAAGCTCGGTGAGTTATCAGGTGGAGAGCGTCAACGCACTGCCATCGTAAGAGCATTGGTCAACAACCCGCTTTGCATATTAGCGGATGAACCCACCGGGAATCTTGACAGCCACACCGCAGAACAAGTGTATCAAACCTTACTTGAACTCAATGAAGAATTTAATACCAGCTTAGTTATTGTCACGCATGATCAAAATCTCGCTAGTCGATTAGATCGAATTTTACACATGGAAGACGGTCAGTTAAGTTCTCGTTAAATAATAATTCTTTGTAAACTTTTTACTGTTATTTAAAATTTTAAGCGATAACACCGTAGTTTTGTAAAATTTTTTTAAAATCATTTTCTTTCAAAGGCTTTATATAGACCTCATTAACACCTATAGCCAAATAATTCTTTTTGCAATTTTCATGAAGCCAACTACTTGTTAATACGATGGGTACCTTTTGATTAACATTTCTTTCATCACTCCGAATTAAATTAATTAATAAATCAATGCTACAATCCGGTAAATTAACGTCTAACAAAACAACTTGGTAGGATGAGCTTAATTTCTCTAAAGCACTGCGTGCAGAATTAACACATTCAACAGTACAACCAAATTTTTGAAGATTATTTACGTTAATTTTTTGACAAATTTTGTTATCATCTATCGATAGGATTCTAGCTAAGGGATTACGCACATTTTTTATTGGGGAACTTAGTTCTTCTAAAGGCTTTTTTAATGTGGGATGGAAACTACTCCCAAAATCTTTAATTTTTTCCATTAGATTAGTTCGTAATTTTAAAATTGACATTATTCTTCTCCATAAATTAGCAATCGTTTTATTTTCCATCGCTATAATCATTGCAAAAATAACAAGCCTGGTCATTGCGAGTCGCAAATAACCTTCTATAAATTAAGTTGACTCAATGTATTAATCCATTCTTAGCCTCAACAATAACAATTTTAAGTAAGCTCGGTGTAAGCCTACATGACTACGCTTTAATTCACATACGCTATTTTAAATAAAAACCACTCCTACTATCCACACCAGGGTTGATATTCGTTATAATAGATACACTTAATTAAATGTTTGCTTTCTTAAAGGCTTAAGTTGTGTCTATGAAATAATGATAAATTATATCGAATATCATGAAATATCAGCTTAAATTTAAAAAAGTACACATTTGCTATTAATAACCTATCTTTATTATTTCGAAGGATATTTTATTGATAATATTAAAAAAAATTCCGAACTATTCTGGTAGGCATTGACCGTAAAAATTTTATTCTGCATAAAGTAACTTAAAGTGTAAATTGCAAAATAAACAATGTTAATCGGTGAAGCACCATTTTTAGTTTTTTAACCTTATTTTAAAATTTTTCAAATGCAGCAAAAAAATTTACTCAGACAAAGCACCTTCAATAAAAAATATAATTTTCATTTATTTAGTCTTCCATTAAGACTAAATATTATCTGAATAGATATTTTATGTCAAATTTAATAAAGGAAGATAATGAAAAAGAATCCTAAGTCCATAAAAGAAAAAAACACTTCTCTGTCTATTGATATTCAAGAACGAGCTAATCGACTCAGATATTTGCGTAAAATGTCGCATCTATCCATGAAAGAATTTGCTCAACATTGTAATTTAGGCTTAACCACGATTAATTATTGGGAACAAGGATATAGTAGCGTCACTGAACGCGGCGCACAAAAAGTCAGCAAAGCAATGCGCGAAGAGGGGATAGAATGTTCAGTCATTTGGTTAATGACAGGATATGGCGAACCACCAAAAGTAACTGATTCAAGTAAACTGTCTAAATTAAATTATAAAAATCTTGAATCATTATCTAGGATTTCTATTAATGAGAAAAAATCCGATTATCCTTTAGAAAATAATGAAATTAAGGAAGAATTAGCACTTTTTAGAAAAAATTATCCTGAACATCTCATCTATCTTATTGATAATGAAAGTATGAAACCACTTTATGGTCCCGGTGATCTGGTGGCAGGAAAAAAATTAACTGATAAAAATATGGAGTTGGGACATGGGGCAGATTGTATCGTCGAGCTTGAAGCAAGAGAATTATTAATTAGACGTGTAAAAATAGCTCATGTTGCTAATAGTTATGATCTGTATGTTATTAATTCGGATGCTTCTCTAGAGTTTCCTCCCTTACGCAATATGAAAGTACTTTCCTTAGCACCTATTATTCGAATCTGGAAACCCGTTAAATTTTAACAATAAGTTTATTTTTTTTTACTTTTTGGCTTATCAACTAGCATATAAAATAATTCATTAGGTTTTACCATATTAAGATCATTACGTGCATGCGCTTCCAATGCGATTTTACCTGACTTGAGATCCTTGATTTCAGCTACCATAGCCGTATTACGTTGACTCAGTTGTGTATTCTCCTTTAGTTGCTGAGCAATTTGTTTTTTAAGTTGATGTACGCGCCATACACCATCTTGTACAAACCATAGCTTATATTGCAAGCTTAAGAAAAGTACAGTCAAAATGACTATAAGAGGTTTCATCGAATTAATCATTTAAAAAACGTGAAAAAACAGACTTACCAGCATAACTTACCTTATTTTCCCTTGTGAGCTCTGCTTCAATCCGTAACAAACGATTGTATTTTGCAGTACGATCCGTACGACAGACAGAACCGGTTTTTATCTGACCAACCCCAGTACCCACGGCTAAATCGGCTATACTAGTATCTTCTGTCTCACCTGAACGATGAGATATAATCGCTGCGTAGTGGGCTTGTTTTGCTAACGAAATTACTTCTAAGGTTTCACTGACCGTGCCAATCTGATTCAATTTAATAAGAATCGCATTAGCTAAATTTTTATCTATTCCCTGCTGAAATAAAACGGGATTAGTTACAAATAAATCATCTCCGACCAGTTGTATTTCTTTACTCAATCGTTTTGTTAGTTGTATCCAACCTTGTTCATCTGATTCAGCCATCCCATCTTCAATGCTAATAATAGGATATTGTTGCACTAAATGCTCTAAATAGTTAATCCATTGCTCGGCATTTAATTCTTTGTTTTCTAAACAATATTTACCTTGATGATAAAATTCATTACTTGCGGCATCTAAACCTAGATAAATGTCCTTACCTGGTTTATATCCGGCTCGTTCAATTGCCACTAAAATACTTTCAATAGCCTCTTGGTGCGATTGTAAATTAGGTGCAAAACCTCCTTCATCACCAACATTAGTATTGAAACCTTGCTTTTTTAGATAGGATTTTAAACAATGAAAAGTCTCAACGCCCCAACGCAAGGCCTCACTAAACGTAGGCGCACCTAGAGGTAAGATCATAAATTCTTGGATGGCTAATGGATTATCCGCATGCACACCACCATTAATGATATTCATTTGCGGTACTGGCATTAAATATTGCTTATCTCCTTGACCCATAAGCTCAGCAATATGCACATACAACGCTTGTCCTTTCGCTAAAGCCGCGGCTTTAAGTAAACTTAAGGAAACTCCTAAAATAGCATTCGCACCTAATTTTTCTTTATTATCTGTTCCATCTAATTCTTTCATTAAATGATCTAATACTTTTTGATCGGCAATATCTTTTCCAATTAAGTTTTTTTGGATAGGCCCTAAAATATTTTGGATCGCTAATAAAACGCCTCTACCTTGATAACGATCCCGCCTTTGCGTATCCCTTAATTCTAAAGCTTCTTTTGAACCCGTCGATGCGCCGGATGGGACACTCGCATCTGCTTTTAAACCTGAATCCAAAATAACTTCGACGGCAATCGTTGGATTAGCTCGCGAATCTAAAATTTCATACGCATTAATCTTAGCAATTTTTGGCATACGTTCTTACCTATAGCGTTGTTTCTATTAAGTTGGTTTTTTTTACCGTTTTATCGATCTCTTGTAAACTTGCTAACAGTTCAGCTATTTTTTCTAATGGCCAAGAATTTGGCCCATCGCTTAATGCTTGTTCTGGATTAGGATGGGTTTCCATAAAAAGGCCAGCAATACCTGCCGCTACCGCTGCACGTGCCAATACAGGGATAAACTCTCGTTGTCCTCCCGACGTTCCACCTTGACCACCTGGCAATTGTACGGAGTGTGTCGCATCAAATACCACCGGACATTGGGTTGCGCGCATGATAGCCAGTGAACGCATATCAGAAACCAGATTATTATATCCGAACGTCACACCACGTTCACAGACCATGATCTTTTTATTCCCTACTTGATGTGCTTTCTCGACGACGTATTGCATGTCCCACGGAGAAAGAAACTGACCTTTCTTAATGTTAACCGGTAGACCTTGCTGGGCAACTTTTTGGATAAAATTAGTCTGTCGGCATAAAAATGCGGGTGTTTGTAAAATATCCACCACACTTGCCACCTCATCCAAAGGCGTATCTTCATGAACATCAGTGACTATGGCAATACCCAATTCCTTTTTAACTTTAGCTAAAATGCGCAAGCCTTCTTCTAAGCCCAAACCGCGAAAACTCTTAGCAGAAGAACGATTTGCTTTGTCGAAGGAAGATTTATAAATAAAAGGTATATTCAATTTATTGGTGATTTCTTTTAGGCGCCCCGCAGTATCCATGGCCAGTTGTTCGCTTTCCACAACACAAGGCCCCGCCATAACAAATAAAGGTTTATCGATACCGACTTCAAAATTTAGCAATTTCATAATTATAAACACAAAATTAAAGAGTCATAGTTTACTCTGAAACTCAACTAAGTCCTACCCTTTAACACTACTCAGAACCTTTAAAATCAGTCAAATAGTAAAATTTAACACTTTTATTTTATTAAGAAAAAATATTTTTAAAAAAATTTAATTTGGTGTTAATATAGAGAAAAATAATAAGGCGGCATGAGAATGTACTTCGAAAATTATAAAATTTTATTCTCAAATAAAGAAAAAGAACCCAATCTTTTTAAAAAAAGATTACCTTATGGTTTGATTAAAAAATCCAAAAAAAGCTTGTGGCAAAAAGTAACAAAAAAGCGGCGCCAACAACTTAAACTTAGTAATAGCTTAGAGATTAATAAACATTTATTTTTAAACCAACAATTACCTTTAGCAGAATCTCAACTAAAGGATAATTTGTTGGCTTTTCTCCCTGAATACCATGCAGAAAATGTTATTCATAAACTCTACGAACGTTTTATACAAAACAATAAAATTAATGAACATGCTTATTTACATTTCTATAATAGAATATCAGCAAAGGTCGATGTTTTAAAAATTATTGATGCCGATCAGGGAAAAAATATTGCACTAAATTCAGATATGGTCTCAAAGGTCGTTTCTGCATTGACCTATTCTGTAGGGCTGGTTTCTTCGGTTATATTTGATGTTATTGGTGCAGTCATTCGACATGGAATTGGCGAAATAAGTGATATGAGAAAAATTACAAAAGCTAAAAATAAACTGAATCATTGGATAACTGATCTGAATTTCATAAAATTGCTCAGCATCGTACTGACAAAAATCCATGAACCAGATTTCGCTCATCAAGAAAAAATTGATTATTTTTTAGATGAACAATTTTTAATATTTTGGACTTTGTTTAAAAAACAAGCCAAAATTGATACTGAAATACCCGATCTAAACGATTTTTGGTCTACTTGTTTAGTAGAATATGTCAAAGAGTTAAAATGTCCTCTATTAAAAGATAATTTCGAACGCTGCTTAAATGAAATGTTTAAATTACTCCAACTTCCATTTCCAAAATCTTTACCGACATTAACTGAAATAAATCAACCAAATCTTTCTAAAGGCTTCAAAACAGACTGCCAAGAAAGTATATTTTTAGCTCAATTGGTACTACAAGTTATCATTAATGGTTATCTAACACTACAGGCGTTTAATCGTACAGTTAAAATACAACAGAATTCTTCAACTTGCGCATCAAAATTTTGGCGCAATGAAAACAATAATTTTAGAGGTGATTATAATCGACCCGCTCCTGCCATTAGCCAAGCATTTTCGTCCAGATTAATTACAAGCTATTAGCTTGATTGAACTTGATGTAGTGTTCTAATATTTCACAACGGATATGTAATAATAAAACAATAAAATAAAAGCTTATGAATGCCACCATCATCGATAATAAAGGATAAAGCATACGCGGCTCGATTAATGAAGGACTAAAAAAATGCAATGTTGCCCCTTGATGCAAAGTATTCCACCAATAGACTGAATAGTGAATAATGGGTAAGTTCGCTAAACCCAACATAATCAATATCGCCGTAGCTTGCGCTGCCATATGCCGCTCAGGAATTGCAGAACGTAAAGCAATTACGCCAAGATATAAAAATAATAAAATAAGCTCTGAAGTTAAGCGCGCATCCCAAACCCACCAAGCACCCCACATCGGTTTAGCCCAAACGCTTCCTGTTAATAACGCTAAAAAAGTAAACCATGCTCCTAAAAAGACACTTCCCGAAACGATTAATTCAGCTAATTTGATACGTAAAATTAAACCTATAATTGAGAAAAATGCCATAATAAAATAAACAAACAATGATAAAAAAGCACTGGGCACATGCACATAGATAATGCGAAAAGCATCTCCTTGCTGATAATCCGCTGGGGCTAAATATAAACCCCCTACCGCACCATAAATACCGAATACTAATAAAGATAAAGCAAAAATTGGAACTAAATAGTTCGACAATGTATAAAAATGATGTACTGCGATATATCGATAAATTTTGTTTCTTTTTTTTAGTTGAGCCATTTTTTTATTTCCTTTGAGCCACACACAGACAAAATTTAAGTACCAGGAGTATTACGCAAAAGCTATACCTAAACGCAATATTTTATTAATAACTAACGGAGCTAAACTCATACTCAGGATCATTAAGACACCTAACCAAGCTAAGGGCCCATTGGCAGACAATCCTAAACTCGCTAAGGCAACCGCGCTGCTCGCAAAAATGAGTACCGGAATGTAAAATGGGATTATTATTAATATTATTAATAATCCACTCTGTGGAAGTCCTAACGTCAAAGCGCGCGCAATACCACCTAGAAATATTAAGGTTGGCGTACCTAATAAAATAGTGAGATATAAAGTTTTTAAAGCTATAAAAGGAATAAACAAACTTAGACTCAGAATCGGTGTCACGGTAAACAAAGACATACAAATAACTAAGCAAAATACTAATAACTTAATAAATAAAACTATGCTAAGTTCATTAGGAAGTAAAATAAGCTGCTCTAAATCTCCCTCTTTCCAATCATTTCGAAAAAGCTGATCTAACATTAATAATACTAGAAATAACACCACCACCCAATAAATTCCGGCAGATATTTTTTTTAATAAAATGGGATCGGCACTTATACTCAAAGGAAATAAAATGATCGCTAAAATTAAAAATAATAAGGGATAAATCCATTCGTGATAATAACGAAAAATAGTTAATAATTCACTACGTAAATTAGTTAAAAACTTTAAAAAAAAAATTATCATGACTTTACGTCTAAAAAAATTTTTTTTATTTCCAAAGAGAAAGAATACATCGCCTGATGACTGGAAAAAACAATGACGCCTCCTCTAGCACTTTGTTTTTCCATTAAAGACGATAAAAATGCGATACCGGCACTATCGAGAGAAGTAAACGGCTCATCCAAAATCCAACAATCTGCTTTGATCAATAATAATTTTGCTAAACTCAAACGTCGTTGTTGTCCTGAAGAAAGTTGTGTTAATAAAGTATTTGCGTATTCTTTTAAATCTAATTGGTCTAATATCTGATGAATTGCATGGATTGCTTCACGTTTGGATTGCTTATGGATTAAATTTCGCCTGGCCAAACATAAATAAAGATTTTCAGTTGGACTCAGTGCAGATTTCATACCTAAGCGGTGGTTAACATAAAGTAAATTATCGGTAAAATTTATGTTATTTTTCTCAATTGCAATCCCATTCCACATGACTTTTCCGCTTAAAGGAGTACGTAAGCCGGTTAATATCTGTAATAATGTGGTTTTCCCTGAACCATTTGCACCAACAATATGTAATATTTGTTTCGGAAAAAGTTGAAATGTTAGTTGTTTAAACAGAACTCTGTTATTACGTTCATAAGAAAGCTTCTCTACAGTTAACACGCTCGTCATTCCTTGATAAATAAATGGGGTAATTTTTTTCAATTGCCTATTTAACGAAGTGCTGTTGTATACAAAACAGGACCTAGGCTATATTATTCCTTTTTCAAACGAGTTAAAAGGCCAATAACCATGTCATTTCTTCTTCAATATATTGTTTTCCTAGCGAAGCTATTTACATTGGTACTTGCTATTTTAATAGTAACCGCCGGAGTTTTCTCCATTACTCGCAAAGCTAAAGAACAAAACAAGAATAAACTATGTGTTAAAAAACTTAATAAAAAATATCTAGAATTTGCTGAAACATTGAATTCAGAAATTTTAGATAAGAAACAATTAAAAAAATATGCTAAAGAACAAAAAATTAAATTAAAGAAAACTGCTAAATTATTGAAAAGACGAGTGTTTGTTTTAAATTTTCAAGGCGACATCAAAGCGACTGCAGTTAATAATCTACGCGAAGAAATCACTGCTCTCCTCCAAGTAGCTACACCACAAGATGAAGTCGTATTACGCTTAGAAAGTGGGGGTGGTATGGTTGCTCCGTATGGCTTAGCTGCTTCACAGTTACAACGTTTAAAAGATAAACGTATCCCTTTGACGGTGACCATCGATAAAATTGCCGCCAGCGGTGGATATTTAATGGCCTGTGTCGGTGATAAAATCTTAGCCGCTCCGTTTGCGATTATTGGCTCGATCGGTGTCGTAGCTCAACTCCCGAATTTTCATCGTTTTTTAAAAAAAAGAGATATTGATTTCGAATTACTAACCGCAGGAGAATATAAACGTACACTGACCATTTTTGGAGAGAACACTGTTAAGGCACGAGAAAAAACTCAAGATGAACTGGAAGAAATACATCATCTTTTTAAAGCTTTTATCCAGGCTAACCGAAAACAAGTGGATATGGTCGAAGTCGCTACTGGAGCTCATTGGCTTGCTAGAGATGCACTTGCACTCAATTTAGTCGATGAACTCATAACCAGTGATGATTATTTAAGTATACTAGCAGGTAGCGATAAAGCAGAAATTTATGAATGTCAGTATATGACTAAAAAAACAGTGGTTGAAAAATTAAGTAGTAATGTACAATCTGCTCTCGGTAAACTAATGTGATTTAAAAACTAGCTTACGCCAAATTGCGTGTTCCCTGCAGCAACTTTATGTATGCTAAAGATGGAATCCTTGAAATTGGGTTTCTTGACTAGACTTCTTGCATAATCCAGTGATGGGCTTAAGTTCGAGGTAAACGCCAGTCAAGGATCGGAGTTTACTTGAGCAAATGAGGACCGTAGACTAGCGTTTAACGATAAAATCAAGTCTAGCACGCAGGTTATAGACTGGTCTATTCTTTTTCCTATGCAATTTTATGACCTACTATAAAGAAATAAGCGCACTTATCGGCGGTGGTTTACTCGCCTTTGCTTTTGCTCCGATGTGCATTTATCCTTTAGCTATCTTCTCACCCGCCGTATTATTATTGCTATGGCTAAATAGCTCAGCTAAACGCGCTTTTATTTTAGGATTACTTTTTGGCATAGGCTTTTATGGTATCGGTGTCTCGTGGGTATTTATTAGCATTCACGAATTTGGTCACACTTCTCTTTTTCTGGCTTCGTTAATTACCGCACTATTTATTTTTATATTAGCCTTATTTACAGCCATTCAAGGTTTTCTAGTGAATCGTTTGTTCCCTAGTAATACATTCATCAAACTCTACTTAATCTTTCCTAGTTCATGGGCGTTAACCGAATGGGTACGCAGTTGGATATTTACTGGTTTTCCTTGGTTATTATTAGGCACTAGCCAAGTAAATACACCGCTTAGTGGTTATGCTCCTATTTTGGGAATAGTGGGTCTGACTTTTCTAGTCGTTTTGTCCGCAAGTTTATTTCTTTCGTTATTTTGTCCTTTTTTAAACAACCGTTTTGATTGTCAGTTAGATCTAAAAAACTTTTACTATCCAGGACGCTTACTGACACTTATAGGTATATGGGCCATTGGTTATATCTTAAGTTTTATCCCTTGGACGCATATACAAGGAAAACCAATCCAAATCAGTCTGATTCAAGCGAATATCCCCCAAGAAATAAAATGGGAACCTGAGTACCAAAAAGCATCATTAATACACTATCAACAATTGACGCAATCACATTGGAATAGTCGACTGATTATTTGGCCAGAAGCAGCCATTCCTATGTTACAAAATCAAGCAGTTGACTTTTTAAAGCAGCTTGACCAGCAAGCCAAACAGCATACTTCCACATTGATTACAGGAATACCTATCCAAAAAGGCTTTCAATATTATAATGGCATGCTAGCTTTAGGCTTGGATCACGCGACCTATTATAAACAAAGACTGGTTATTTTTGGTGAATATCTCCCTTGGTGGATAATCTGGGCTCACGGTTTATTAAATTTATTAGATATTCCTATGTCTAGTTTTTCACCCGGGCCGAGTCACCAACCCGCATTTAGCGTAGCCAACGTTAATTTAGGTACATTTATTTGTTATGAAATTGCATATTCCAACTTAGTCCGACAAGCATTGAAAGATCATGCTCAGTTACTATTAACAATTAACGATGATGCTTGGTTCGGTCATTCTTTTGCTTTAGCTCAACATCTACAAATTGGCCAATTTCAAGCGTTAGCTACCGGACGTTACTTAGCTTTTTTAAGTAATACCGGCCTAACGGCTATCGTAACTCCTAAAGGAAAAATTATAGCGAAACTTCCCGCGTTCGAGACGGGTGTATTAACAAGTTCGATTTATAAAACTGGCGGTTTAACACCGTGGGTATATCTCGGCGATGATTCCATTATTATCTTTTTAGTGGGATTATGTATCTTATGTTACGCTTATCGAAAAGCTCACATTTAGATGTTTATGCTTCAGTTAACTCAGGCTATTATAGATTAGTGTTTTATCCAAGCAGTTATCACAATAAAAATTGGACTTGTTATATAATTAGCAAATAGTTGAACAGTTTTTAATCTATCCGAATTAACAGTACTTTAAAAATGAAGCCTATACTCACAGCAATTGGATTTTTGGCAAGCGCAGTGAAAATAAAGCAACCGAGTGTATTATCTATACATGAGGATTGCGAATTGAGCGCAACCCAGACAAAATTCAAGTGCGAAAAGTATAACTAAAACAAGGTATCTAGCCACATGCAAGAACAATATCAACCCTTGGCGCTTGAAGCTGACATCCAAAAATTTTGGGAAGAGCACCAATGTTTCAAGGTCACTGAAGATCTCAATAAAGAAAAATTTTATTGCCTCTCAATGTTTCCCTACCCTAGCGGGCATTTACATGTAGGCCATGTCCGAAATTATGTATTGGGCGATGTGATTGCCCGTTACCAGCGTATGTTAGGTAAAAATGTTTTGCATCCCATCGGTTGGGATGCTTTTGGTTTACCGGCTGAAAATGCTGCCATTGAAAAAGGAGTACCTCCCGCTAAATGGACTTATGCCAACATTGAACATATGCGCAAGCAATTCAAACAACTCGGCTTAAGCTTTGATTGGAGCCGAGAAATTACTACCTGTAGACCTGATTATTATCGTTGGGAACAATGGCTGTTTATTCAATTACTTAAAAATGGTCTAGTCTACAAAAAAAGTGCCGTAGTCAATTGGGATCCGATTGATAAAACCGTATTAGCGAATGAACAGGTTATTGATGGCCGTGGCTGGCGTTCCGGTGCACTTGTAGAACGTAAAGAAATTCCGCAGTGGTTTTTAAAGATTACCGCTTACGCAGATGAATTATTAAATGACTTGGATACTTTAGAAGCATGGCCAGAAGAAGTCAAAACTATGCAACGTAATTGGATAGGTCGATCTCAAGGTTTAACTATTCAATTTAAAGTCAATAATCCTGAATTAGACACTATTGAAATCTTTACTACCCGTCCCGACACCTTATTTGGTGCTACTTTTATTGCGGTTTCACCCAATCATCCTATAGCACGTTATATAGCTAAACACGATCCCAAGCTGCAAGCTATCATTGCCAGTTTTCAACAAATTCCCACATCTGAAGAAGCAACTGCACATTTAGAAAAGAAAGGTTTTACAACTCAGCTTACTGCCTTAAATCCTCTGACTCACGAAAACTTACCGATATGGATTGCTAATTTTGTTAAAACTGATTACGGTTCCGGAGCGATCATGGGAGTGCCTGCACACGATGAGCGTGATTTTGAATTCGCAAAAAAATATCATTTACCTATACGTCCTGTCATATTATCCACTCAGGCACATGATTTTCAATCAGCTCCTCTTATTTCGGATACAGGCACATTAATTAATTCGGGTCCCTATACAGGTTTAAGTGCTGAACTTGCGTCGGTAACTATTGCAAAAAAGTTAATACAAGAAAAGATAGCCATGCATACAACTAATTATCGACTTCGTGATTGGGGTGTTTCACGTCAGCGCTATTGGGGAACACCTATTCCAATTATTTATTGCACTACTTGCGGTGTTGTTCCTGTCCCTGAAGAAGATTTACCCGTGGTACTTCCCGAAACGATACAGTTTAATGGTGTGGGCTCGCCTTTAAAAAATATGCCTGAATTTTATCAAACCGATTGTCCTATTTGTAAACAACCCGCTACGAGAGAAACAGATACTTTAGATACGTTTGTAGAGTCTTCCTGGTATTACGCTCGCTTTGCCTGTCCTACACAGAACAGAGCCATGTTAGATGATAGAGCAAAATATTGGACACCCGTTGATCATTATATTGGGGGTATCGAACATGCGGTATTACACTTACTCTATTCACGTTTTTTTCATAAAATATTACGCGATTTAGGTCTACTGAATTCTAATGAACCCTTTACGCGTTTGTTGACACAGGGCATGGTCCTTAAAGACGGTGCAAAAATGTCTAAATCTAAAGGCAACACCGTCGATCCTGCTAAACTGATGTCACAATATGGAGCAGATACCTTACGATTATTTATTTTGTTCGCCGCCCCTCCTGAACAATCCTTAGAGTGGTCTGATGCGGGAGTTGAAGGTGCTTATCGATTTTTAAAGCGTTTATGGACCTTAGCTTATAACAATCCTTGGATAATAGAGCTTAATGAAACTCATAAACATAGCCTCACCCAGTCCATCGATTGGACAAAAATTTCTCATTCGCATCGTAACTTACGCCGTCAAATCCATGAAATTTTGCAACTTGCGCGCAATGATTTTGAAAGGCAGCAGTTTAATACGGTTATTGCTAGTTGCATGAAGCTTTTGAATACACTGCAAACAGCCAGCCAATTATTAAGCTCATCTACTGATGATGCATTACACACGATTAAACATATAATATGGCAAGGTTTAAGCATTCTATTGCGCTTATTAGCCCCTATCGTTCCTCATATAACCCATGCTTTATGGAAAGAACTGAAATTTCCCGGATTAATTGGTAAAGCACATTGGCCAAAAGTAGCAGCCGATGCGTTAACCGTCGAAAAAATTGATTGGGTGGTACAAGTCAATGGTAAATTACGTGCACAATTATCACTTGATATACACTATAATGATGAAACACTTAAAGCGGTTATTCTCAATGACCCTCAGATCAAACGCTATACTGAAAATCAAACGATTAAAAAAATTATTATAGTCCCCAAAAAATTAGTTAATATTGTTATTTAATATGACAGCTCGTTACCCATTATTATTTATTCTCTTTTTTAGCTTTATACTAACTGCTTGTGGCTTTCAATTAAGAGGTCACTGTGAATTTTCACTACCTTTTCATACACTTTCTTTGGAATCTAATCAACCTTATAGTAATTTCACCAAAGAATTACAAAACGCGTTAGCAACAGCGGGAGTTCATACCTTACTTGCGACTCCGGCATCTCCACGATTACAAATTCTTACACAAAACTTTACTCGTACGGCTACCAGCCTAGGAAATGCTGGACAAACAACCACCTATTTACTTGTTTACAGTATTTTATTTCAGCTCATAGATTGTAAAGGTCGTGTTTTATTAGCACCACAGCAAATCCAAGCCACACGAACTTTTTCGATTACATCCAATCAACTCGCTGGTGATCTCAATACAGAAAATGATTTACAAGAAAATATGCAACAGGATGTTATTCAACAACTTTTAATTCGCTTAAATTCCCCAGAGTTACGCCAGCAACTTCGCTGCAGCACTTGTCCTCAGCAATAATCTATATATTATGCAATGTCGTTATGAACAATTACCTCAACAATTAAATAATCCTGCTTTAGCGCCAATTTATTTGATATCCGGTGAAGAAATAGTATTAATTCAAGCAGCCTGTAATGCCATTCGCCTAGCGGCAAAAAAAGCAGGTTTTACCGATCGACAAGTATTTTATAGCGATACACATTTTAATGCTTCCTCGCTGATTGGCTGTATGAATAATTATGGATTATTTGCAGACAAACAACTGCTAGAATTACATCTATCGCAAGGTTTATCTGAAACCATAACACAAACGCTGGCACTGTATGCTAAAAACCCACCGCGCAATAAACTTTTGCTTATAATAGCGGGGAAACTGGACAGTCGCTTACAGCAAGCTGCTTGGTTTAAAAGTATTGATAAAGTAGGTTTAGTCATTCCGATATGGCCTTTACAAACCCCACAATTATTTAGATGGGTAACAGAACGTTTTCACTCCATGGGTTTAAAAGTAGAAAAAGCAGCTATTGAATGCCTTATTTTTGCCACCGAAGGAAATTTATTAGCGACTGCGCAAACCATAGAGAAACTCAGCTTATACCTTGACGCAAAAAATAACGTCGTTACGATTGACATGTTGACGCAGGCACTCAGCGACAACACCCGATTTGATCCTTTCAAACTGATCGATGCTGCATTAGCAGGAAACTCTGAACGTTGTTTGCGCATCTTAGCGCGTCTAAAAGAAGAAAATGTAGAACCCTTATTAATTTTATGGGCACTCAGTCGCGAATGCCGATTATTAGCTTCTTTTGCATTCAAACTTAATCAAGGCCAAAATTTAACAACGCTTTTTAAAGAATACCATGTATGGGAAAAGCGTAAACTATTACTTCAACAAGCCTTAAAACGTCATACGCTTATGCATTGGTATCGATTACTAAGTCTTGCGAGCCACATTGACCAGCTTATAAAAGGGATAGGTATCGGTCATGTTTGGAATGCTTTACAGACATTTAGCCTCGAAATTGCGGAGCCCAACTCGACTCATTGCAATTGGGTTTTTGACCAGTGCCGCGTCCATGCAACAAACTAGGGTATATAAAACCATGAGGATTGCGAGTTGCGCGACAACACAGTCAAAAATTCAAGTGCGAAGAACATTATGATAGGGATCCTTGGGGGTAGTTTTGATCCCATACATTATGGGCATTTACATATTGCGCTCGATTTATATCAACAACTCCATTTAAGTGAAGTCCGTTTCATCCCTTGTAAGAATCCTGTTAGTAACAAAAAACTAGTGGCCACTGCACAACAGCGGCTTACTATGCTGCAACTAGCTTTACAGCCCTACCCTTATTTTTCCATTGACATGCGAGAATTATGTAGAGCCACTCCTTCGTATATGATAGAAACCTTAGCTTCTTTACGTCTTGAATTGGGTAATACACCTTTGGGACTTATTTTAGGATATGATAATTTAGCTTGCTTAGATCACTGGCATCAATGGACGTCTCTAATCAATTTCGCACATTTACTTATTGTCCATAGACCTGGTCATACGCAAGCTTACTCTAAGGAAATCCATGCTTTTGTTGAAAGACATCAAACTAAGGACCCTTCCTTGTTATCACAACAAGCTGCTGGATTTTTATTCATGACTCATGTAGAAGCTTTACCCATCTCGGCGACTTTCATACGCAAAACTATTGCGAGCGGGAATTCGCCTATTGAAGCATTACCCCCTACCGTCCTTGATTACATTTTGGAACAAAAGTTATATTTATGACACAAGCTAATTTAAATAAAGATCTACAAACTGACCTAATAAGCTTATTGGAAGATCACAAAGCAAAAAACATTACTGCCTTGGACGTTAGTAAAATCACCGACATTACCGATCTAATGATTATTTGCACAGGAAATTCTAATCGACATGTTAAAACTCTGGCACAATATTTAGTCTCAGCTGCCAAAGCCAAAGGCATGACTATCTATGGTATTGAAGGTGAGAAAGAAGGCGAATGGATATTAATCGATTTAGTTGATGCAATTATCCACATCATGTTGCCTCAAGAGCGGGAATTTTATAATCTTGAAAAATTATGGACCCAACCCTAAGAAAAAATGATCATTAATTTAATTGCTGTAGGATCCCGTTGCAGTCAGTGGGCTGAATCCGGTTTTCAAGATTATCAGAAACGTTTACCTACAGAATGCAAACTCAATTTAATTACCATACCACTTAGTAAGCGTAATAAAAATTCTGAAATTTCTAAACATATTGCCGAAGAAGAAAAAAAAATTTTAGCCGCCATTCCAAAGCGATCCCGCATCATTGCTTTAGATGTACAAGGACAAATGTGGAATACGCAACAACTTGCGCAATCTTTACAACGATGGCAGCTAGAGAGGCAAGATGTCAGTTTATTAATTGGCGGTCCTGACGGTTTGGGTGACGCCTGTACAAAAATTGCTGAGCGTATTTGGTCACTTTCGCCATTAACGCTTCCTCATGCACTGGTTCGAATTGTCGTGGCAGAACAACTGTATCGAGCTTGGAGTCTACTAAATGGACATCCTTACCACCGATAATGATTTTACTTTCCAACAAAACGGCATAGTCTATTTTTTTAGATAAAACCCATTCAAAGCTTTTTGATTCTGCACTAAACAAAATGTTAAATATTTTCAAATTCATTAATTTCATTTATATAATTAAATTTTCTTATATAAAAATTAAATTAATGTTTATATTGAAAAACATAAATAACTCCTTTTTCAAAATTTTATATCCATAATTAGAGGTTTTGAACCTGTATTAGAGAGTATTAAAAAAATATTTTTTTAATTAAAGCTTAAGGATAGTCAGATAAAATAAATAAGAATTTATATAACTTACTTTTCATACTATCTAAGTTTTTTTTAAGAGGCATTTATGAGTCCAGAAGTCGAGTTAAGAAAAAAGACTCTTAATCTTAAGTTTGAGAATAACAATAACAAGCCCAGAAAATATAACAGCGGAGGTGGCACTCCCGATTTGGAATATAAATTAAGTTTAGATCCAACAGAGTTTAATATAGAAAGCATGGGGAAGGCAGCACACGGCACACAAGCCAATGTTGATTACGCATGGATAAGAACGCAAAGTCAACATACAATAGATATTGTTAGAAAAAAAGAAAAAAGTCCAGGAGATTACTCATTAAATAATGAACTTAAAAAAGTGTCAGAGCATTAAACAGCATACAAATTATGAGGAAAGGAAAACTCATCTGTCCTTACTTTTTCATTCCGAATCTAGAAATTCAGGGATGGAAGCCTATTCAAGACTTAAAATAAATGGCGATTTAGAAAGTCATAGCCATTTTATTCAAAAAAATTCTTCTTCTGATGAAGGCATCAATTATATTTTTCATCAAACAAGAAACATCGTTAATACATTAAATTTTTTACATAATGGAGATTTTTTAGATGATAATGAAAAAATGCACAAAGGTATTATTCATGACGATATAAAGCCTGATAATATTCTTATGGGTAAGAATGGGGAATTATCATTATCAGATTTTGGCAGTGCGCGATATGTTGATGAACCCATTGAACAACCTGGCCTAGTGAGTTATCTTTCACCAGAATTACTTAAAATATATTCGGGCGAGATACCCAGCAACAGCAATTCGGGTAAATCGGATATTTGGTCCTTAGGACTGACTTTACAATCCACCCTAACGGGAAAATGCCCTATAGAATCTTGTTCTCAAACAGCAATAGACTCTATAAATTCTATGTCTAAAGATACTAATGGTTATATTATAAGGGAGAATAAACCGACACCATTAGATCAGGAAGTTTATACAGAGGAACTAGCAGACGAAAAATTAAGCTATCCAGGGATAGTACATGAGCCTCTTCAAGTTCAGCAAACTAGAGAAAAAGTGGATAAATATCTTCAATCTGAGACTTGCAAAAACCTTGAAAGTAAAAAAATTATCGAAGACCTTTGTCAAAATTCATCTCATGATAAAATAGATAAGAGTGTCATTCTTGGTCATTTAACATCAAGCATGTTATTACCTGAAGAACAACGTCCTACGGCTGAAAACTTAAGTGAAACAATGAATAAGCTAGCGCCTTATTTTCTTTGTGACCAAAAAAATAATTTTGAATTTGTAAAAAAAAATGATAGGAGAGAAAAATAACAAAAATTCAATAATGACAATAAAAAAATAATACTAAGCAATAAATATTGCTTTTCACATAGCAGGAGACTTCCGATGCCTAATTCAAACAATAAAGATCGCAAACCACTCAACATTAATTTTGCTGCAAGTCATGACCAAGCAAGCGTACTAGCTGAGATGGCTTTGAAATATAAAGAACTAGATAAAATTATACCGAATTTAGAAAATTTAGGGTATCTTCCAAGCAATTTTAAAAAACTTTCGTCTGAAGAATTGCAGCGACTTTCTGAAGAATTAAAGAAACAATATAATGAGTTGGATGAAACGAAAAAAGAAATAATTAATACTGTTAAATATGCTAAACAAATAGTTAGTGACCTGCAGGAATGCGCTAAAAAGTTGAGCACTATTCAGCTACCTACTCCTGATGAAAAATTTAAATACGCTAAGTCATTAGTACCTGAACTTTTAACTACAAATGAAAAAAATAGATTTAAGAAAATAGAAGAAGCTTTAAGCAACACTTGCATAATTAAATCTGCTGGTGATGAAACCATAAAATTTCAACTCGGTACCCTATGTTATGCAAAAGATAGTGACATGATCACTGAGTCTGAATTTAATTATTTAGTTGTACCAAGATTAAAAGACAACAACTTATTAGATTCTTACAGACTATATGTAAAAGGAGATATGCTTCTTGAGCGAACACCATTAGAGATATGCCAAGCCATAAATGAAGATTTCTTTAGCGATGATGATTATGAAGCTTCTAAAGAATCTATTAAAACCCGTATCAAAGGTATAGACTATGAATTAGGATTAGAAAGACTTAAAAATCTTGAAAATAATGACATTGATAGAGATTTGACTAAACTCAGGCAGGAATTCATGTCCGTATCGTCTCAGAATGATGATAGTTCTGAAAAAGACATTCCTGAAAAAAAATTATCTCTGCCAGAAGTACCCACTCACTCTTTTGAATTAAACTCACAGCAACCTTCTAATGAACCTACAATAAATATAAATCCTATTGAAGAAGATCAAAAAAAATCAACATTTGTTTCACTTATGCAAGAACTCATCCCAGAAAAGAAAAAAAATCTAATATACATAGACACGATCCAGCCCACGTCTCTTGAAACAATTATGCAGGCCAGTTTGGAAACATCAATTACACTTCCGAAACCAGAAATACGTACGATTAATTTTTCAACAATAACGAGAGCAGAAGAAATTATTAGAGAAGGAGTTAATCAGTTACACGAATCTCTTAAAAATTCATCTAGCACAGATGGATCTTTCATTGTCGAAGAAATACAGCGTAAATTGGGTAATATTGAAAAAAATCGTGATGAAAAATTGAAAAAACCAGTACCTTGCAAATTGACTGGTGAAAAATTGATCAATGAATATTATGAATTTGGAAATAATTATTTAAAGGAAAAGATAAAGAAATACAAAACAGCGATAGATAATTTAACCGACAGTAAAAAAGGAGAATATGGCGAGTTTAGTAGACATAATTCCAAATATAGCCATTTAAAAAAAGATCAAAGAAAACAAATTTTGAATCAAATCTATGAACAAAAAAATGCAACACTCAAGACAGGATTAGACAAGGCTGAAAAGCAACAAGCCTTATGGTTGGGAGAGAAAACATTTACCCAAAATGTAGAAAAAAATGGAAAAATTAAACAAGAAAAAGTACCCTTTCCAGAAAAAGAATTAAACTGTAGAAATCTTGTGTTAGATTTTAATTCCAATTCAGCATCCAAGGGTAAAACAATCAATGTTTATCAGGATGGTGTGTATCTAGTATCGAATAAAAAAGCTGAACCAATCCCTCAAATTTCAAATACTCGAGCTCGACATAAAAGTTGTATAACGGGGCTAACCTCAGCCAATTTCTATAAGGAACATAATACAAAAGAAAAAAATCCTAAACAGACTGCGGGTATGGCATTGGGCTCATAAGTGCAAAGCTTTTTTTATAAACACAAACCGGAAAAGATAACTGGCGGGATTGACAAAGTTTAGTTCGAGATGGAGCGGCAACTCAAAAATTTAAGTGCAACGAGTATATTAGGTGTAAAATTATCCAGGCATACACACCCGCCATTAAATCATCTACCATGACACCTAATCCACCCGGCATTTTTCGATCTATCCAAGCGATAGGCCAAGGTTTCACAATATCGAACAAACGAAATAAAACAAAACCAATCGCTATCCATAACCAACCTTTTGGAGCGGCAAACATAGTCAACCCAAATCCACATATTTCATCCCAAACTATTCCTGAATAGTCGTGAACGCCAATTCCTCGCTCCGTTACATCACAAATCCAAACACCAATCAGTGTGGCGAATAACACAATCAGTCCGTAGTTAACTAAAGAAAAAGACTGTATTAAATAATACAATGGAATGGCCACTAATGTTCCACAAGTCCCTGGCGCAAAAGGAGATAATCCAGCGCCAAAACCAAAAGCGATTAAGTAAATAGGATGGCTAAACACCTTACGGACTAGATCCTTTTGCATAATTTATCTCATAACATTCTATAGAAAAAAACGATTATATACTGACTAGAAGCCCAGACGCGACAACATATTATCTAATATTTTTCAAACAAAGTGCTGATATCCTAGTTTATCTATATTAAAAGCTGATCCTTTTTTATCCAGCAAAATTAATCCAGGTTCTTTTTTAATACTTCCTATACAGGTATAGGAAGTATTAAATGCTGATAAATGTAATTGCAATGCTTTTTCATGCGATTCTGGCACAGTAAAACATAGCTCATAATCATCTCCAGAACTTAAAGCCAACTGCCATGCCTTTGCTGATGGCAAAGCTTGCAGACTATCTGATAAAGGAAGCTTTTCTAATTGAAGCAACGCACCCACTTGATTCGCCGATAAAATATGACCTAAATCAGCGGCTAGTCCATCTGAAACATCAATAGCACTACTTGCAATATCACGTAATGCATGGCCTACCTGGACACGGGGAACGGGTCGATTTAAACGTTGCATGACAGAAAAAATCTGAGAGGGGGATAATCCAAAACAATTTTTTTTATTGATTAATTCGAGAGCCAAGCCTGCATCACCCAAAGTCCCTGTCACATAAATGCGATCACCTACCTTTGCGCCGACACGACCTAAGGCTTTACCCGGTGGAACAAACCCCAACGCTTGAAACGTAATTGTTAAAGGTCCTTGTGTTATATCTCCCCCCACCAGTTGCAACTGAAAATTTTGCAGTAAGGGAAAAAAACCTTCGGTAAATTTTCTGAGCCAGATTTCATTGGTATTAGGTAATGTAAGTGCCAGTAATACCCATGCTGGTTCAGCACCCATTGCGGCGAGATCACTTAAATTTACTGCTAATGCTTTATATCCAATATCCGCAGGCGATGTATTTTCAGGAAAATGTCGACCTGAAACTAATGTGTCAGTACTCACTACCAATTGTTGATCGAATGGCACTTGCAAAATAGCGGCATCGTCGCCTATGCCTAAAATAACATCTTTGCGAAGTTTTGTTGGTGAATTAAAAAAACGTTGAATTAAATCAAATTCATTTAATGACATAAAAGATTAGAAAATTATTGATCCTTATAGAGTTAAACCGCAATCTCATGCATCTTGAATACATTATGGTCGTTTTATTCTTGCGATGTCTTGCCCAAAATCCTTTTGCTGTGAGTATATTCCAAAGAACGATTTTTTTTTGCTAAAAGGTTTAAAATACCATTAATATATTTATAACTATCCATGGCACCAAACATCTTAGCTAATTCGATAGATTCGTTTAATACAACTTTATAAGGGACTTCTGGGCATTCAAGCAATTCATAAGCACCCAATCTCAAAATAGCCAACTCTACCAATCCTAATTCTTTAAGTGGACGGTCTAAAAATTGTTGTAAATGATTATCTAATGATTCTTGATCTTTTAAGACTCCTTGAACTAGCAAAAGGAAATAAGCAGTATCCACACTCACCATTTCCTCTTGAGCCAAAAATTTAGCTTGAATAGCAGAAAATTTTTCTTGCGTTAGATGCCATTGATAAATGGCTTGCATAGCAAAACGCCGTGCGCGTTGCTTTGCTTTAAAATTATTTTTTTTCAATTTCAGTGTCATGAGTTTGTTTTTTATTCGCAGAAATATCTTGTTTTAATTGTTCAATCGCCTGATTAAATGCTTGTATATCCTGAAAACTTCGATATACCGATGCAAATCGTACGTACGCAACGGGATCTAAATCACACAATTCTTCCATCACCCATTCACCAATTTGTCTTGAAGAAATTTCACGTTCGCCTAATGCGCGTAATTTTTTTATTAAGCGCACAATAATTGCCTCAACTTGCTCGCTGGAAATAGGTCTTTTTTCTAGGGCTTTAAGCATGCCTGCTCTTAGTTTTTCCTGATCAAAGGCACTCCGCGTATTATCACGTTTGACCACGCGTGGTAATCCTAGCTCAGCTGATTCAAAACTGCTAAAACGTTCATTACATTGTAAACATTCACGCCGACGCCGCACCTGTTGACCATCGCTACTTAGACGAGAATCGATCACTTTGGTATCTGCTTCATTACAAAAAGGACAATACATCATTGTATCTCTAGAAGAACATTTCTGAACTTAGGGGGAGTATACTGGAAATTGCTGGCATAGTGCCATGACTTGTTTCCTGACTTTATCTATGCCTTGAGGGTCTTTTAGATTATCAAGGACATCACAAATCCAATTAGCCACGTCTCTCACCTCTTTTTCTTTTAAACCTCGAGTGGTTATAGTAGGGGTACCTATCCGTAAACCGCTAGTTACAAAAGGTGAGCGTGGATCATTAGGAAGCATATTCTTATTTAAAGTGATATAGGCCTTCTCCAATATCTCCTCCGCTTCTTTCCCTGTAATACCTTTTTCAATCATGTCGATTAAGAAAAGATGATTATCGGTCCCACCAGAGACGATTTTATATCCTCTTTGCAACATCACCTGAACCATAGCTTTTGCATTAGTTATCACTTGTTGCTGATATACTTTAAAACTGGGTGCTAACGCTTCTTTTAAAGCGACTGCTTTAGCCGCAATAACATGCATCAAAGGTCCACCTTGCTGCCCTGGAAATACCGCAGAATTTAATTTTTTTTCGATTTCAGGATTTGAGCGCGCTAAAATCAAGCCTCCTCTAGGCCCGCGTAAGGTTTTATGTGTAGTCGTTGTCACCACATCCGCAATAGGAACCGGTGAAGGATACAAACCCGCTGCCACTAACCCTGCTATATGTGCCATATCCACCAAAAAATAGGCACCTACTTCATCCGCAATATCTCTAAAACGTTGCCAGTCCACCACTCTTGAATAAGCTGAAAAACCCGCAATAATTAATTTAGGCTTATGTTTTTTTGCCAGGAATTCTACTTCTGCATAATCAATCACTTGTGTATCGGGTGTGACACCATACGCATAGGCATGATACATTTTCCCTGAAAAACTGACTTTTGCTCCATGCGTTAAGTGACCACCATGCGCTAAACTCATGCCTAACAGAGTATCCCCCGGTTGAATCAAGGCCATATAAGCCGCCGCATTCGCCTGCGAACCTGAATGAGTCTGTACATTCGCGTAATCTGCTTGAAATAATTCCTTTGCTCTATCAATTGCCAATTGTTCTACGATGTCGACATATTCACAGCCTCCGTAATAGCGTTTACTGGGATAACCTTCAGCATATTTATTGGTTAAAACAGAACTTTGTGCTTGCAGTACCAACGGACTGGTGTAATTCTCTGAGGCAATTAATTCTAAATGATCTTCTTGACGCTGAGCCTCTTTGCTCATTGCGGACCATAAATCAGGATCAAAGTCGCTAAGTGTTTCTCGCAGTGAATAAGACATGGTGATTTAATCCCTCATTTTTAATGTCAAAAATTTATTATTCAGTAAAAATTCTTATATTACTTTCTTTTTAACGGCTAATCAAAAGCTAGTTTTCAATTTATTACATATGGTAGCATATGTAAAAATCTACTCTTGCAAACAGAGCTAATAAAAAATGTTAAAATTGCGTACTCAACTAAATTCGTTTAATAACTCCCTTAATAAATTATAAAAATAAAACTCTAACTTCACTGAATATGCAAAAATTGGAGCTATAATTGCATCGTAAAATTAGCATTAGACTCTCATTCTAATAATCAAAAGAAAACTTATCATCGAATGCCTAATAGAGAAAACACTACATCTAAAAAAAAAGTTTCTTTACCGAAAAGTAAGACTTTTGCATTAATTTCTAAAACTAACTCATCAAAATCTATAATAAAAGCTTTAATCTTTCTTACCAAATCCAATGACGAATTATTAAGCTTAGAACATAAAATATTTAAAGAAATAACTGCAAATTTGGAAATAACTACATTTCTACCCAACGATTATTTTTATTTACAATTAATAAATGCTATGGCTAGATTTATATCGCCGCATTCCGATCTAGATAGATTGACCCAATTACGATTGGCTGAAATAGTTTTATATTTTTCAAAATTACATGAAGGAGAATTTTTTAAAAATAAACAACGGATAATAGACAATGAGCTTAGGATTAACTCGGTTTATAATGTTTTTTTTCCATCGGAGAAACGATCGAAACCAGAAATACTTCAAGAAAAATTTCAAACTCCGGGAGGTCTTAAATCGCTATTTTTATCAGAAATAGAAACCTATTACTCTAAGAAAAAAATAGCTCTACCCGATAATGAATCAAGAAAATTTTTCTTAAAGAATTACAATGTAATCTAGCAAAATCTATTCAAGCTGCTTTAACAAAAGGCACAATACAAACTATTGCTTACCATTTAAACCGTTCATTGTTTCAATCGGAACATCAATTATTAGAAAAGCTATTAAAAGCTATTCAAGGATTTTATATCTCATCACAACAAGACCAGCGTAACTGGTTAGAAGAAAACAATATTCCCATTAAACCTTCAAACTCTAAATATCCAGATTTGTTAAGCAAATTATATGACTTAACAAATTTATATTCAGGGCTTGGCGGGAAAGCTATAGAATTTAGCTTTAACACCAAATCATTTTTTTTCAAACCGCAATCTATCACACTCACTAAGGAATTTTTTTTAACTCGACTTGAGCAACATCTGTTAATGCTCAAAACCGATTATTTACTATCTAATAAGCAATATTCTGCTATTTGTCACCAATTAACCCACTTAATGATCACCCAAATTGATGAATATGCTAGGGAACAAAGCCCTGTATGGAAACCCTATCTATCCTAAAGTGTCTATCTAAAAATAGTCGAATTAGAACGCTTAGACCTAGCTAGTTCTGGTTAATATTGCTAGTATTCTTTCTTTATAACAATCCATTGATTCTAGGTTATGTCACAACAATATATCTATACCATGCAAGCAGTGAGTAAAATCGTTGCCCCTAAAAAAGAGATCCTTAAAGACATTTGGTTATCTTTTTATCCAGGAGCGAAAATTGGAGTTTTAGGGGTGAATGGCTCAGGTAAATCGACTTTATTGCGTATTTTAGCGGGAGAAGATCAGGATTTTGTCGGTGAAGCACGTGCATTACCAGGAATCAAAATTGGCTATTTACCTCAAGAGCCACAATTAGACCCACTTAAAGATGTACGTGGTAACGTGGAAGATGCCATTGCAGACACTAAAAAGCTATTAGATCGGTTTAATGAAATCAGTATGAAGTTTGCCGAACCTATGAGTGAATCGGCCATGAATCAACTCTTTGAAGAACAAGGCGAGTTACAAACACAAATTGATGCCCAGGGTGGCTGGGAATTAGAACGTAAATTAAATATAGCAGCAGATGCACTCTGTTTACCTCCATGGGACGCACAAATTACCCAACTTTCGGGCGGCGAACGGCGTCGTGTCGCATTATGTCGCCTGTTATTATCTAACCCTGATATGTTGTTGCTCGATGAACCGACTAACCATTTAGATGCGGAAAGTGTAGCCTGGTTAGAACGTTATTTACATGATTATCCGGGCACTGTCATTGCAGTAACCCATGACCGTTACTTCCTAGATAATGTCGCCGGTTGGATTTTGGAACTCGATCGCGGGCATGGAATCCCCTATGAAGGCAATTATTCTTCTTGGCTTGAACAAAAACAAAAGCGTCTCGCTCAAGAAGGAAGACAACAAGCCGCTCATGAAAAAAGCTTAAAAGCTGAACTAGAATGGGTACGAACTAACCCAAAAGGTAGGCAAGCAAAAAGTAAAGCGCGTTTAGCGCGTTTTGAAGAATTAAGTTCTCAAGACTTTCAAAAGCGAGCCGAAACCCAGGAACTCTATATCCCACCCGGAATACGTCTGGGGGATTCGGTATTGGAATTTGATCAACTGACAAAAGGCTTCAATGAACGCATATTAATCAATAATTTTAGTTTTACAGTGCCAAAAGGTGCCATCATAGGAATAATTGGTCCAAATGGTGCTGGAAAATCCACTTTGTTTAAATTGATTATGCAACAAGAACAACCCGATAGTGGAAAAATACATCAAGGTGCTTCCGTACAACTGGCTTATATTGATCAAAGTCGTGATTCACTGAATCCGGATCATACTGTCTGGCAAGAAATTTCCGAAGGATTGGATATTATGACCATTAATCAATTCCAAATGCCTTCACGATCCTATGTAGGTCGCTTCAATTTTAAAGGATCTGATCAACAAAAACTAATAAAAAACTTATCGGGCGGCGAACGTAATCGCGTTCACTTAGCCAAGTTATTACGTGCTGGTGGCAATGTTTTACTCCTTGATGAACCCACTAATGATTTGGATGTAGAAACTTTACGTGCATTAGAAGAAGCATTGTTAAGTTTTCCCGGTTGCGCAATGGTGATTTCTCATGATCGCTGGTTTTTAGATCGAATAGCCACGCATATCATCGCTTTTCAAGACGATCGGATTGATTGTTTTACAGGTAATTTTACCGATTATGAATTTGATCGATTAAAGCGCTTAGGCATTGACGAAACTCAAGCTAAGAAAAAAATGAAATACAAAAAACTAAATGATTAAACTACATTTTTCACGCATCTATGTCAGTCATTTTACTAAAAACTGAAAAAGAAATGGAGCAATTAGCCAAAAAATTAGCTGAGTGCTGCCCTAAGAACAAACGATTGATCATTTTTTTAAAGGGTGAGTTAGGCGCAGGAAAAACATTCTTTGTTCGTGCGCTAGTAAAAAAATTAGGCTATACAGGCTTAGTAAAAAGTCCCACTTACACCTTAATTGAAACCTATGAGATAGCCCCTAATTCCATTTATCATCTTGACCTATATCGCTTACAATCCCCTAACGAAATATTTGAAATGGGGCTTTGTGATGAATTTGACCAACCTGCTATTTGGCTAATAGAATGGCCTGAACGTGCTTTAGAATTTTTACCTAAACCCGATATTATTTGTCATATCAATTTAATGGAAATGAACAGACAAATAATATTCCATGCCAAAACCTTTCAAGGCACACAAACCTTAGCCTTATTCAATCAACTTTTAAATAAGCTTAAATAAGCTTTTTCAACAAAGGAGTCATTGACTTTATATCCAATCTTTGCAACCGTTCTTAAAGTGAATCTTATTAAGGACTAGTCTCCTCTATGTCTTTTACTTATACTCAAGCTATGATGAAGGATTTGCATCCAACTATTCTTATTCCTGCTTACCAGCCTAACGACAATCTGGTGGCGTTAATAAAATCTTTACGTGAAAGCCAATCTAAACAACGGATTATTGTTGTAGATGATGGCTCTGACCTTAATAAACAAAATATTTTTTCAAAAATTCAAGCTTTTGATATTGAGCTTCTCCGTCATACAAAAAATAAAGGTAAAGGGCAGGCGCTCAAAACGGGATTTCAACATTGGCTAGCTACTAGCCACCCTAAAGAATTAGGTATCGTCACTGCGGATGCTGACGGTCAACATCTTCCCCAAGATATCCTACACCTTTCAGCAGTTTTTATGCAAAAACCCTCGCATCTCTATTTAGGGAAACGTACATTTAATAATGCGCCCATTCCATGGCGTAGTCGATTCGGCAATAAACTAACAAAATATATTTTGCGTCTATTTAGTAAAACCATCTTAGAAGATACACAAACGGGTTTACGTGTCATTCCACGCACACTGCTATTACCTTTGTTAAATTCGAATGCACGCGGCTATGAATTTGAGCTAGAGATGTTATTGATTGCTGAGGAACATCAAGTCAATATTCTAGAAATCCCTATAAAAACAGTCTATTTAGATGATAATCGTTCCTCCCATTTTAATCCTTTAATCGACTCCATCAAAATTTATTTTGTTTTTATCCGCTTTGCCGCTATTTCCTTAATTTCAGCTGCGATTGATTTTGCCTTATTTTTCTTAACTTATTGGCTTAAAAAAAACATATTTCTCGCTGTTTTATTAGGGCGTATCTTATCGGCCACTTTCAATTTTAAATTAAATCAGCACCTCGCCTTTAAAAGTAGAAATCGTTGGTTACCCGCGGCGTTGAAATATACTGCCTTGGCCAGCTTTTTAGGACTTATTGCTTATAGTCTCATTAAATTTATCCACGATTTTGGAATAAACATTTATAGCAGCAAAATTATTGCTGAAATTGCTTTATTTATCCTTTCATTTACTATACAACGTTTTTTTATTTTCAACAAAACTCCTGTATTGGAAATTAAATCTTAATTTTGAAATTAATTAAGATTAAAATTTAAAATAATAAATTTGTACTAACATTTATATAATAAAAAAAGGCTTATAACGATGCCCCGCAATAAACATAAACTATTGTTAAATCTCCCTGTTCTTCAGGACTCTGCCGATGAACCTGATATAAAGCCCTTGAGGTCTGAAAAAATTGTAACTATTGAACAAGGAAAGTTATGTCTACCTAAGGATCAGACGCATATTGCTTATGTCCAAAAAAAAGGAAAAACAATTCTTTCTGAAATAAAAATTTATAAGCTTATTGCTTCTAATAAACAGTCTAAAAAAAAAGCTATCCTACAACCAATTTCTAATGCTAGTAATGAATCCTCATTGCTCTTGCCGTTCATGTTAGGGGGAAATTTAGATTTACACCAACATTTTTTATTTGAACAGTTTGAAAAAAAAAGCATTGCAAGTTTATGGTTAATGAAGCAGTTATTTTTACTACTAGAGGCATTACATCACCTGCATACAGAAACATTTATTCTTGAAAATCAGGGATTTAAAGGAATCGTTCATGGTGATATTAAACCAAGCAATATTCTGATAGATAAATTAGGCAATCTAGTTTTGGCCGATTTTGATTGTGCTTATCTTGCAGATGAGCCTGCGGATCGATTTGGTAGTCTGCGCTATATGGCTCCTGAACTGTTTGCTAATATGGATTTTACCAAAATACCCATTTTAAACGTTGATAAATCGGATATTTGGTCATTGGGAATTACTCTTTATAGACTATTGAATAATAAATTTCCTGTTTTATTTAATAATTTCACTTCGAATCAAAAAAAAGTGAAATCTAATTTTTTTCAAAAAGAATTAGATAAAAATAATTATTATGCTCTGAAGGATAACATCAATTGTTTTATTGATTTAAAAAAATGGGGGGAGAATTATTCCTCATCGTCAATGGCCAAAAACACTCAGAAAAGTTTAAAAATTCTTCAGGAAACTAAAGATAAAGAGGTAACTCTTCTAACACAATGGGAAATTTTAAATCATCTATCTTTCGCTATGTTAACACCAGTAGAAGAACGACCTTGTGCGCAAATACTATTAAATCTTCTACATGGATTGAAAAAACATTTTTGTGCAGCAAATAACGATGAATATCAACAATTTATTACCGATTTGCTTAATCATTCTCTTTTAAAAGCCGATGCACAGGTTAAAAAAAATTTAAATCCGGTAACAGAAGGCTTAAATATCAAAAATCGAATATTCAGCTAATGGTGAAAATTTGTTAAAATCACTGTCCTTCTCAATAGAAAATAATTATGTCTGACCGTATCCAACGTTTAAGCTCGCATTTGGCCAATCAGATTGCTGCCGGTGAAGTCATTGAACGGCCTGCGTCTATCGTAAAAGAACTGGTCGAAAACAGTTTGGATGCGGGTAGTCAGCAAATTGATATCGATATTGACAAAGGAGGTATTCAGCGTATCCGTGTCCGCGACAATGGCCAGGGTATCCATAAAGATGATTTAATTTTGGCTTTAGATCGACATGCAACCAGCAAAATTCATACACTCAATGACCTAGAACGAATTATTACATTAGGATTCCGCGGCGAAGCCTTAGCCAGTATCAGTTCTATCGCTAGGCTCAATTTAAGCTCCTCGAAAGAGACCACGCAACAAGGCTGGAAAATCACCTGTGATTATCACCAGGAACATCCGTTAATTCCCATTCCTATTGCGCATGCGCAAGGAACGACAGTAGAAATTCAAGATCTTTTCTTTAACACCCCGGCTAGACGCAAATTTTTAAAGTCGGAACAAACTGAATTTGCACATATAGAAACGCTGATAAAACGTTTAAGTCTCAGTCATTTTTCTGTAGGTTTTAGTTTGCAGCATAATAAACGCAACATTTATCAATTGCATCCTGCCTGCGACGAAGCTAAAAAACAGGAACGTATTGCAACATTATGTAGTCATTCTTTTATAGAAAATGCTATCTATATTGATATGCAAGGCATCGATTTGCGCTTATGGGGCTGGATTTCATTACCCACTTTTTCACGTAGCCAAAACGATTTACAGTATTTTTATGTTAATCGGCGTATGGTAAAAGACAAATTAATCAATCATGCGGTTAAGCAAGCCTACCAAGACGTACTTTATAATGGTCGTCACCCGGCTTTTACATTATTTATCGAACTCGATCCTCATGCAGTCGATGTGAATGCTCATCCTGCGAAATATGAAGTCCGTTTCCGCGAGAGTCGCTTAGTCTATGACTTTGTCAAACAAAGTTTACAAAAAGCTTTAGCCGGCACTCAACCTAAACCACAAATCAATCAATCAATGTCCGAAACAATTGAATTATCGGCTGAACTAAATGAAAAAAACCCCGATATCTCTTCTAAGCTAACACATCCTCAACAAACTCATTTTCCTTTACACGTTGCTGCAGATTCTACGATCTATCCTACTGAAACTAATCTTGCTCTCTGTGTTCCATTAAAACGTGAAGAAGCTTTAGCAGAAAAAAAATTAACTCTTCAAACCACAAAACCAACAGAAACTTTACACTGTGATCCACCTTTAGGTTTTGCCTTAGCACAATTGCATGGCATTTATATCTTGGCTGAAAATACTCAAGGTTTAATTCTAGTTGATATTCATGCCGCACATGAGCGTATCCTTTATGAACGCTTAAAACATGACATACAAAATAGTGGCATAAAAACGCAACTATTATTAATTCCTATCTGTTTAACATTATCTGAACAGGAGGTCTTGCTTTTAGAAGAATATACTAGCCTATTTACACAGTTCGGCTTTGAGTTTGAGAGTCTGGGTCCCGAAACCTTAATTATTCGCCAAATACCAGAACTACTAGCGAAAGACAATGTAGAGCAACTAGTGCATGACGTTTTAAGTGATTTAATTCAACACGCTAACAGCCAACGTATACCTGAAAAAATTAATGAATTACTTTCTAGTATCGCTTGTCATAGTGCTGTACATGCTCACCGCAGCATGACATTGATTGAAATGAACCAATTACTCCGGGACATGGAACGAACTTCGCGTAGTAATCAATGCAACCACGGTCGACCAACCTGGAAACTATGGTCTTTATCAGATATTGATCGGTTTTTTCTACGTGGACGTTAAACCTGTTATCTGCCTGATGGGTCCAACGGCATCAGGAAAAACTAACCTAGCCATCGATTTACTTACTTATTTAGAGTTTGAAATCGTTAGTGTCGATTCAGCATTGATTTATCGTGGTATGGATATTGGCACTGCTAAACCTTCTAGACTTATCTTAAATCTAGCACCTCATCGATTAATCGATACGCATGATCCTAGCGAAATTTATTCCGCAGCAGAATTCAGAACAGATGCTATCAATGCAATTGAAGAAATTATTAATAAGGGTCGTATTCCATTATTGGTAGGTGGAACGATGCTTTACTTTCATGTCTTGCAACAAGGCATTGCAACTTTGCCACCCGCTAATCAACTTGTTCGTGAACAACTAAAAAAAGAGCTAAAAGATTTTGGGTTAAAGAAACTTCATGAACGTTTATCAATAGTTGATCCGATCGCCGCTGAGCGCATTCATCCTAATGATCCACAACGAATCTTACGCGCTTTAGAAGTTGCTCTGGTCTCTGGAAAAACATTAACTGAATTACAACGCACGTTTACTCGTTCATCACCCTATTTTTTTATTAATATTGCATTAATTCCTGATGATAGAACTTTGTTACATGAAGCGATTACTGCGCGCTTCCAAACTATGTTAGATTTAGGCTTTATAGAAGAAGTTGAAAAACTATTTAAACGTGGCGATCTACACGCTAATTTACCCGCTATACGCACAGTTGGCTACCGGCAAATTTGGAATTATTTACTTAATAGTATTTCCTATACTGAGATGCAAGATCTGAGCCTTATTGCAACACGACAACTCGCAAAACGCCAATTAACCTGGTTACGTTCTTGGCAAGAATTAAATACATTTGCCAGTAACCATAAAGAAAACGTCAAAAAAATAATTGAACTCATTAAAATGAACTTAAATAAAAAATCGAGTTAATCCTGTTTGGGTAAAGTCAAATAACTCGGTACGGTCATTTTTTTAGTAACAATTAAAATAAGAACAGCTACAACAGCGCTCAGAGCAAGATATAAACCGGGTATGGCAACATTGGTGGTTTTTGTTATTAAATAAATAGCTACCAACGGCGCTGTGCCCCCAAAAATAGAATACGCCAGATTATAACTAAGCGAACCTAAGGTATACCGTACTGCGACCGGTATTCGATCGAGTGTAAGCGCCAACAGTGGTCCTTGAAAGCTAGCGGCTAGAAATGTAAAAATTATTTGCGCAATAATAGCCGTAAAAAAAGAACCTTGAGCAATCATAATATACAGCGGATAACTGAAACACATCAATCCAATAGCACCTGCCAACATGATAGATTTCCGCCCAAGCTTATCAGAAAGCCAACCAAAAAAAATATCGAGCAAAATAAGTAAAATCAATATTATTGTATTCAGCGCATGCGCATGAATGCTCGAATGACCCAAAACATCCGTAAAATAAATAGGCATAAAAATAAACACTAAATAAGTTATTAAAGCTGACAATAAATAAAGCCCCATGAGTTGGCCAATCAAAAACTTATGTATTAAAAAAATAGTTTTTAATGGAAATTTTTCTACTAAGCATTGATGGCGTAAATGCTGAAAAGCTTGCGTCTCTTGGGTTTGCGTTCTTATATAATACGCGATTAAGCCGCTAATAGCGGCTAACAAAAAAGGCAAACGCCATGCAAAGCTATAAAGTAAAGGTCCTTGAAAACATACGAATAAAATAAAAACGACAAAAGATCCGAATAACAAGCCAATCACTGAGCTCGCCCAAATTAATGATGAATAAAAACCGGTTTTACTTGAGGGGATAGACTCTACTAAAAAGCAAGCAGAGCCAAACGCTTCACCCCCTACAGCGATACCTTGCAGTAATCGGAAAAAAAGCAATAAAAATGCCGCACTTATTCCGATCGCGGCATAGTCTGGAAGCATACCTATTCCGCACGTAGCTATTGCCATTAATAAAACGCTTAAACTTAAGGCTTTTTTTCTACCTTGTGTATCCCCTAGATAACCAAACAGGGCTGCGCCCAAAGGACGTGCTAAATAACCCATTGCAAAAACACTATAACTCAGTAACAAACCAGTGCTTGGTATGGCATGAAAAAAAATTTGTGCAAAAACACCTGCTAAATAGGCATAAAGACTAAAATCATACCATTCTAAAATAGTTCCTATACAAGCTGAAAAAAAAATTTTCTTCTGATCCTTGGCCAGCATTTTTTCCTTAGGGGGTTTATTGAGTTTGATACCAATCAATAAATTTTTTCAAAGCTTGTTGACGAAAAGAAAAATGAAAAAAATCATCTGTATAACGCAATTGTGCTAAGGTTTTATCTGAACCTTCTGGTTTGAAGATGGCTGTAAATGGAAGCTTGGGATGAGAAGATAAATCTTCTGGCACGACGATCGTGCCGTGACAAACGCCTTCAAATAATTGTGTATGCAATCCATCGGTGTAGGCTAACTGTAAAATAAACGATGCCCGATTATCTTCTTCCACCAATTTGAATAACCCTTTAAAACCTAATCCTTGAAAAACAAATTTCGATAAGGTACCGGGAAATTGGTTATATGCAGCAAAAAATAAACCGCCGTCATCAAGCAATAAAGGTTGTTTGACCACGTTAAATGCTTTTTTAACTTTATCTGTCACCACTATTTTTTGATCTAAACTCTGAATTTCATCAATATCAATAGCATATTGCTCAACATGGAAAGAAGGAGCGATCTTATCAAAAAAATCTCTGACTTCTTCGAATTTACCAGCATTATTGGTGACATAATAAATTTTTTTGTTCAATTTTCTTTTCCAAAGTTATTTTAAATATACTCAAAGCAATGGGATTTTTGACAAGGCGCCGCAAGAATGAGCAACCGGAATGTATTCATGATACATGAGGATGCGAATTGAGCGGCAACATAGACAAAAATTTAAGTGCGAAGAGTATACAGCGATTCAACCACACGATCGGCATTATCTGCAACAAATCCAGTAAAATAATCATGCCATCTTCTGGTTTCTCCAGCCTTTTTTGGATAACGCCATACAAATTCTATAAATCGATCCGATAAATCTATCACCCCATCAGCAAGTTTTACAGGTTTAATAGTGGGCTGTGTTGAACTTTGTTCTATACCCTTACTAGCACTGCCTTTTATCAAACCGCCTTTTTTGTTCAAAGAAATATGTAAGGTAGAACTCAAAAATTGATTGAATTTTTTTAACCGATTAAAACATTTTGATAAATGTATACTCCAAGCAAAATGATTAACTTGACGACCCATGACTAACACCCAAGCTAATAATTCATTGTGACTTTTTACTATTTCATATTCCTTTTTAGTAGGTAATGGCCAGTCTCTAGACTGAAGATAATTCAAAATGTACCTGGAGAGTTCAAAAGCCGCCACCTCATCTTGTTGTAAAGTGCGATAATGCAGAAATTTTAATTGTTCAGTATCCAAAGCTTGGGTAAAACCAGCATAATGATCAATGATGGTTAATATTTGCGGTGCTAATGCTTCGCGGCGAAAATCTGCAACCACTATTTGCGGTGATGCATGAATAGCTAAGGTCTCAGAACTTATTTCTTCAGATAACCATCTAAAATTATTTTGTTTTTCAGCTAGATAATCTTGGCCGCGCACTTTATACCCGAGATAAGAAAATAAATGAGACAGTGTATCCATGCCGGTATAAGGACCCGGTAAATCGATAAGCGCAAAATGATCTAGAATTAATTCTTCCTGAAAATGCTTCTTGAAATAACTTTGAATAGTAGATAATTCATTCAAGTGAATACTATAATTTTGCCACAATTGGCTGAAAACGTAATTTTTAACCCGATTTAGCATAGACACCTACTTATACCCACTCGCAAAATGAATCCAAAATACTATATACTAATGTCCATGTATAAAATTTCAGTCTATATTCCTAGTGATTATCTTGAGCCTGTCAAACTAGCGATGTTTGTTCAAGGTGGCGGCCGATTAGGAAATTATGATCACTGCGCTTGGCAAGTATTAGGACAAGGGCAATTTCGTCCTTTAGTACAGTCTAACCCTTTTAAAGGTCAAAAAGGAAATATAGAAGCGCAAGATGAATATTTAGTTGAAATGATTTGTGATAAAAAACATATCAAGCCAGTCATAGCCGCTTTAAAAAAATCACATCCGTATGAAGAACCTGCTTACTCAATAGTCCGATTAGAAGATTTTTATGAGGAAACAAAAACCGATGTCTAAGGTACTTCGTATTTTTATCACTTTTATTGGCGCTGTCATATTATTAGGCCTGGTTTCTTTAATAGGGTTAGTGGTATTTGTAAATCCTAATGATCTTAAACCACAGATTAGCCAAGCTGTCACTAAGTTTACCGGACGTCAGTTGCAATTAGGCGGAGAAATTCAATGGTCTATTTTCCCATGGTTAGGATTACAATTAAATGATGTCAAGCTAGCTAATAGTCCTGGCTTTGGTAATAATCCGTTCGCACAAATTATAAAGTTGGACATTCAAGTTCGTCTTTTCCCTTTATTACATAAACAATTAGAAATTGGTAAATTACAAATTCATGGTCTGACACTTTATCTAATAAAAAATGCTAAAGGCCAGGTCAATTGGGAAGGGCCACTCACTTCCTCGCAAAAAATCTCGAACAATTCAGAAAACAATCTAAGTGATAGTTTAAAACCTTTAGGATTTATCGTAACAGGTTTAGACATTCGAGACGGACATATTATTTATGCTGATCAACAAAAAAATAAACATCTTGAAATAACTGGATTTCAACTTAAAAGCGCTAATCTGGCTATTAATAAAAGCTCGCCTTTTGATATTCAGTTTAATTTAAATTCGAACTCACCTAATATTAATGCCGCCATTAAGTTACGTTCATCGATCACATTTAGCACAGATAGAAAAAATATTGAGTTTAATAACCTCAATCTTAACATGCTATTAAAAGGACCTAGTTATCCTAAAGGCGAACTTCCTCTGTTCTTAAAAAGCCATATCGATCTCGATTTAAATAAACAGGATATTATTGTCGATCAACTGATTGCCCAGATTAATCAAATTAAACTCACCGGACATGTCACAGGTCAGCATATTTTAAATAACCCTAACTTTGCTGGAACTTTATCTAGCCAGCAAATTAAAACCGGTAAATTAATTTTTCAGCAAATAAAACTTGATTTTCAATTTAAAAATAATTTGCTTACGCTTAACCCTATTAATGCCAAATTTTATCAAGGAAATTATCAAGGCAACGCCTCTATTAATCTTAATCCAAAAATTCCGTCGATCACTGCGCAAAATCAATTTAATCAAATTAATACCGCATTGCTTTTTCAAGATCTGATAAATAAAAGTCAAATACAATTAGCCGGCTTAGCAACGTTGAATCTTAGTATATCGACGACAGGCGATAACGCTGAGGTACTCATAAGAAATTTAAACGGACAAGGCCACTTTAATTTAGATCAAGGCGCTTTAAAAGGAATTAATTTATCTTATTGGATAGCATTAGGAAAAGCCTTACTTAAACACGAAACCACGCCTAAGAGCACGGGTCCAGATACCCCGTTCGATAGATTTAACGGTAGTTTTACTATCAATCAGGGAATAGTCAATAATAATGATTTGATCATTAGTAGCGGTCGCTTACGTGTCAATGGTAAAGGCGTGTTGAATTTACCATTGCAACAAATCAATTATGAATTACAAGCCCAACCTATATTAGCCGATGGTAGCCCTGAAGGTATTGCTATTCCCATTAGAATTTCAGGACCTTTACAACAACTTTCTATCAGTCCTATTCTGGATCAATTAAGTGTTGACATCATCAAAGAAAAACTTAAAGGAAAACTTGGCGATACGTTAAAAAAATTAGACCTAAACAAACTATTTCACTAATTGTACAATTACTTGCAGAGTCAACCTAGCATTAATCTTTCGTAAACGACCAGTGACACTAAGCACAAAACAATTCCAACAAAAAATGCTAAGCTGGTTTACTTACGCTGGTCGCAAACATCTACCTTGGCAGCAAACAAAATCACCCTATAGGATTTGGCTTTCGGAGATTATGCTGCAACAGACTCAAGTTGCAACGGTTATTCCTTATTTTCAACGTTTTATTCAACATTTTCCCACGCTTTCTTCACTCGCTAAAGCCGATATCGATGAAGTAATTATGCTATGGTCAGGCTTAGGATATTATGCACGAGCACGCAATTTACACCACTGTGCGCAAATCATTGAAAAAGAATATTCAGGAAAATTTCCACCCGATTTACTATTATTACAAAATTTGCCGGGCATCGGTCGATCGACCGCCGGAGCCATACTTGCCTTAGCATTTAGCCAACCTGCCAGCATACTCGATGGGAATGTGAAACGGGTATTAACAAGGTTTCATGCAATCACAGGCTGGTCGGGTTTAAACAAAGTCAGTAAAGAATTATGGGCTTTAGCAGAACATTATACGCCAAAAAATAAACATATCAGTCATTATACACAAGCAATGATGGATCTTGGTGCGCTGGTTTGTACACGCTCACAACCTAAATGCACACAATGTCCTTTGCAAAACCATTGCAAAGCGTATACCACAAATAGTATTGCAAATTATCCTTCGCCCAAACCGCGTAAGACTATCCCATGTCGCACTATCAAGATGGTAATTTTGGTCAATGAACATCAAGAAATTTTGCTAGAAAAAAGACCCCCGATGGGAATTTGGGGTGGCCTATGGAGCCTCCCAGAATGTTCCATAACCGAAAATGTGAAAAATTTTTGCAAGAAATACTATTGTTGTGAGATAAAAAAACCTGTAAAAAAATATCCCCTTTTGAAGCATACATTTAGTCATTTTCAACTTGAAATTAGACCTGTTCTCATCCATGTTAAACATTGGCATCCGCCATTGATGGAATCTGACCGTATAGTCTGGTATAACAGGCAACAATTAGCTTCAAGAGGTCTTGCAGCCCCTGTCAAAAAATTATTAAGCCACATATGCTCATAGCAATGGGGAGTTTGGCAATGCTGTGATGAAGATTGCATTTAGCGATAATAGAGTCAACAATTCAAGTGCAAAGAGTATATTCTCGCAGCAGTTGGATTTTTGGCAAGGCGCCGCGATAATGAAGCAACTGAAGTGTATTAGTCATACATGAGGATTGCGAATTGAGTGGCAACACAGACAAAAATTCAAATGCGAAGAGTATTTATGAGCCGAACTATCTATTGTATTAAACTACACACACAAGCAGAAGGACTTGATTATCTCCCCTATCCTGGAGAATTAGGTCAACGTATCTATCAATCTATTAGTAAGCCTGCTTGGCAACAATGGGTAAACCATCAGACTATGCTCATCAATGAATATCGTTTAAGCACATTTGAGCCGCAAGCACGCGAATTTTTAAAAAAAGAAATGGAAAAGTTTTTATTTGGATCGGATGAAACTGCAAGTACACCTCCTCCAGGATATAGTGACCCGAATTAAATCATATAAAAAACTATTCTCGCTAAAAAGGTGATTTATGACAGCACATGTTTCTCCGCAACAACTTGCCCAATCTATTTTAAAACGTCGACCTGACTTCCAACCTAAGATTGGAATTGTTTTAGGGTCTGGTTTAGCGGATATTGCTGATAAACTTACCGACAGCATCTCCATACCTTACGCTGAACTTCCTGGTTTTCCAGTGAGCAGTGTAATTGGACATCATGGAAAAATGATACTCGGCTATATCAACAAAATACCTGTGGTATGTTGCCAAGGGCGTGTTCATTTTTATGAAGGAATGCAAGGTAAAGACTTTAAAATATTTATCCGCACTTTAAAATGCTTGGGCTGCCATACTTTAATAATGACCAATGCGGTAGGATCCTTAAATGAAAATGTTAAATCAGGTCAATTGGTTTTAATTTCAGATCATATTAACTTCCATCCAATGAATCCTCTTACCGGACCTAATGACGAAGAATTTGGTCCACGTTTCTTCCCGATGGATGATGCTTATGATCCAGGTATCCGACACATCATTCAACAAACTGCAAAAAAATTATCTATTCCTCTAAACGAGGGAATTTATGTCAGTGTTTTAGGCCCTAATTTTGAAACCCCTGCGGAAATACGCGCTTTTCGGCAATTAGGCGCTGATGTAGTAGGAATGTCGACCGTACCTGAGGTGATAGTTGCCAGACACTGCGGCTTAAAAGTAGCAGTAATCTCTGTAGTAACCAATCTAGCTGCTGGACTTAGTGATGAACCAATTACACATGAAGGAACGGTACATTTTGCTGCTAAAGCGAGCGATAATCTAGGCCGATTGCTCGAATCTGCTGTCGTACAAATCGCTAAATAATATATTTGCGAAGAATATACTCGCAACAATGGGATTTTTAACAAGGCTTCGCGAAGATGAGCAACCGGAGTGTATTGTACACATACATGAAGATTGCGAATTGATTAGCAACACAGTAAAAATTCAAATGCGAAAACTAGGTTATTGTATAGTGTAACCGCCATCAACATTAACCAATGTACCCGTCATGAAAGAAGCAGCTTCACTGCATAAGAAACTAACCACTTGCGCCACCTCTTCAGGTTTTCCCACTCGCCGCAAAGGTAATTTTTCTGCGACCTGATCTCGAATTGATGACATGCTTAAGCCGGTTTTTTGCTGAAATTGTTCTAAAACAGCCTGATACATGGGCGTGTCGATAGTACCGGGACAAACACAATTAACACGAATTCCGTATTGAGCATAATCTAATGCGGTGCTTTTGGCTAATTGAGCAATAGCAGCTTTGCTCGCTCCATAAATAGCGCATTGTTCTTTGGCAATAAACGCTTGATCCGAAGCCATTAAAACGATCGATCCGAATCTTTGCTGTTTCATGCTAGGTAATACTTGTTGCAAACAATAAATTGTACCTAATAAATTGGTTGCAAAAATTTGTTGCATTGCTTCCAAAGAACTATCTTCGATATTAGCGAATAAATGTATCCCCGCATTACAAAAAAGATAATCAATCGTTGGATTTTTCTGAAGAATGGTATATATAGCCGACTTAACCTGCTTAGCATTCGAAACGTCACACTCTAAATAATGAATCGACAATGATGAATCATCTGTCAGCTTTTTTTTATCGAGTACGTAAACGTTTGCTCCTGCACGACTAAATAACGAGACTGTTGCCGCGCCTATTCCTGATGCTCCGCCAGTTATTATTATTGTTTTATTTTGAAACATCATATTCCTCGCACTTCAATCTCTTCGAAAGGCTTGGTTTGTGAAAGTTCAATTAAGGATTGTCGCCATAATTCTAATAAAGCCATAAAAGTCACCACAACACCCATGCGACCTTCTTCACATTTAAACAACTCCGTAAACTTAATAGTGGTTTGAATTGTCATTTTCTGCAAAATTTGCGACATACGATCCTTAATCGACAACGGTTCTTCAGTAATGGCATGATGTTTCTTTAAAGCAGCTCTAGCTAAAACCGCTTGAAAAGCCCCTACCAATTCCTCTAAAGCTAAGAGCGGGACTTGTCTAGGGTTTTCTGTCGAGGCAAGTGGCAGGCCTGCTTCAGCCATCGCTAAAAAAACATCCCGGCCTAAACGTGGCAATTGTTCTAGTGTTTGTGCGGCTTGTTTAGTCCGTTCATACTCCTGTAAACGCCGAATGAGCTCAGCACGCGGATCCATTTCATCATCATTGGTTGGTGTTTCAGCAGGCTTAGGTAAAAGTAATCGTGATTTAATTTCAGTCAATATGGCCGCCATGACCAAATATTCTGCAGCTAATTCAATTTCCAATACCTGCATCAATTCAATATATTGCATATATTGACGTGTTATTTCGGCAACTGGAATATCTAAAATATCAAAATTTTGTTTTTTTATTAGATATAAAAGTAAATCTAAAGGCCCTGTAAACGCCTCTAAAAGTACTTCTAGGGCTTGGGGTGGGATATATAGATCACTAGGCAACTGAATCAACGGTTGGCCACGTACAGTGGCAATAGGCGCATCGGCCAATGTTGTATCAAGATTGTGTTCTGTCATAGCGCCAGTGTAATCGTTATAAACCAAAAAATCTAAAGAAAACCGATAATAATCCTTGTAATAGCGGCCCTAAGACCCTGCCTAAAATACCACTGGCTAATAACAGCACTAAAATAAGAAAACCATACACCTCTAATTTATTGAACTGATAAGCCATTCTCGGTGACAAAAAACTCGCCACCACACGACTGCCATCGAGAGGCGGGATTGGAATCAGATTTAATAACATTAATACCAAATTTATTGTCACGCCAATCTGGGCCATATAAATAATTGGGGAATTATCGAATGCCATCGCCACTTTGGCGATGGCCACCCATAAAAAGGCCATAAATAGATTCGCTAAAGGACCTGCCGCAGCCACTAAAGCCATATCACGTCGCGGATTTCTTAGATTTTGCCAAGTGATGGGCACGGGCTTAGCCCAACCAAATATAAAACCACCGAGGGAAAAAAGGATGGCAGGTACAATAATTGTTCCTATGGGGTCAATATGTTTCAGTGGATTCAAGGTTAAACGACCCAATAATTTAGCTGTTGGATCCCCGCATTTTGATGCAACCCAACCATGTGCCGTTTCATGGACAGTAATAGCGAAGAGTAAGGGTATCACCCAGAGTATTATTTTTTGGCCTAAAGAAAAATCACCTAACATTTCTTACTCAATTAGTTCTTTAAATTTAAAGTATATACTCATCTAAGCAGAATAAGCGAATAAGTTTTTTGATTTTTTCGGAAAAACAAGCTTTTTTCCTTATTTTAAGCTATACAGCAAAATCACGAACAGCTTTAAATAACCTTGCTTTTAAAAATGAATGAAATAATTTAATGCTTTTAAAAATCTATACATCATAGATTTTTTTAATATTATTTAATAAATAGTTAAGTTTTTTCAGCTACTATTTAAGTTACTAACAAATATTAAAACTTATTATTATGAATCTAATAAAAAAGACAAAACTAGCTAAAACTGAGTTGCATATTTTCACTTTGCTAGAGGAAACTAATAGGGAATTTACAGCGGCGTGGGAAAGCTGCCAAGATCCAAATAAAAAATCTCAAGGCTTTCAAAATTGCGTACAGCAGTATAAAAAGATTATGGAATTAATTACGCACAATCGAAAAAGCAATAACATCAGTGATTTACTCGAATCTTATTATCTAGAAGCTTGGCTCAGTTATGTTCAATCTCAGTTAAATGACTTACCTCAAGATCCATTCAATGAAGATGTTGTATTAAGTAATGATGAAATGATTACAAAACTTACCCAGTCTTTGAATGATTTAAACCAACAAGTTAATATTTTAAACCTTCATAATAAAAAAAATATTGATAAAGCTTTACGTAAAGATTATCGCGATCTATTCGATAGAATAAGTCAATGTTTTTCTTCATGGGATCAAACCATTTCTCAACGAAAAGCTGCATATTATTACAATGTAGCGGAAAAATTGATTACAGAATCAAAAAGATTGTCTGTAAATTACCATGACTATGATCTAAAAAAAAATCTACTTTCCACTAGTATCTTATGCCTAGAAAATGCTAAGGGTTTTTATCTAGACTATGGGCAACAACAATATGCCAATGAAACTTCACACTATCGACGAAATATTGAAAAAAAATTAAAACAACTAGATGAAGAGCAAGCACGGCTAAAAGCGCCTCCAAAACCTACTTTAAAAAGGAAAAATTTGATAATTTCTGATGAAAAAAAACCCATTAGTAAAAAACCAAAATCAAAAATGGCGTCTCATCAAGTTCATAAGAAAAAAAGAACAAACCTGACTAATAATGAAAAAATGAATATACCCAGTGTCATTTTGTTAAAATCTAAACAAGAAGAAGAGATACTACAAAAAGAAAAAGAGATACTACAAAAAGAAGCGGAATTCAATAAAATGCTTAAACAGACAGTTATAAACGAAGATCCTTTTAGATTTTATGGCCAATTATTTTTAAGCCTAAGCCAAACACTCGTAGTTTATTCGAAAGAAAGTTCAAATCATTTTTTATTAACTCAACTTTCTTGGTTGACTATTGCTAAACAATTAATGAATTTAATACCCAACAAAAATCAGACAGATAATGCTTTTCTTAAAAGAATCTCTAGTCACAAAAAAGAGTTATCCTGCAAGCATAAGAAAACTCTAGTGACCATTAGCTTTCAGAAACGAGATGTAGCTTATCCCATCTATGGCTTAAATGATCTGCAACCTGCAAATTTGCAAAATTTATTGATTAAAGAAATCTTTGATTACTATTATGGTCTTGAAGCTTTTATGCTTACCTCTGCCGCGACACAGTTTTTAGACTCGATCACATCGGTACTTAATCCATATAGTTTTGTAAACACATTAAATTATGTTATGCAACCGATGCATGAACAGAGTGTAAATCTAATTTTTGCCAAAATTTTACGCGAGCTAATAAAGTTTCATGTTTGTGATGAAAATGCAAATTGGAGAAACGATATCTTTTCAACCACTGCACAAATAAATCTTAACAAAGAATATCTGAGAATATTAAGCATTTCAGAACGTTTTGTTGAAGGATCTAGTAAAGAAAATCAAGCCTTAAGCTACAAAATCCAGCAACTTAAACGCCATCTCTTACAACAAATTCCTCAACAAGCTTCTGAACAAAATTTAATATTTTTCCACAACAATGTAAGCAGTTCTTTTTTTCAACAGGACAAACAAATTGAACCTCTTTCAATCAAATTACTAAATAATATACTTCAAGAACATTTCCAACATTTGCTACAATATAAAATTTCTGGCATTAAACCAGAAACTATTTATAAACATTTATCAGGCTTTATAAAAACTCATTGTAAAGATCAAATAGAATTGAATTATTCGAGAACATCGCAACTCCAAACAATACACTTTTAGTTTAATTTATTTTCATTGTAGTAAACTGACTTAATATTATGTCTAAAGAATTATTAACTAAACTTAAAAAAATAAAAATAAAAAACTATACTATCAAGGATGTTTCTAACAAGGATGAACTTATAAGATATAAAGCGAGTTTAGCAAGCAAGTATGCTTTAAGTAGGATAGAAAAATTTCTTTCTCTAATTGAAAATCTTTCTAAAACTGAAAAACTATGCATTTTAAAAGAAGCACAAAATGGCTTCTCACATTCTATAAGATTCTATAGCCAAGCTGGGCTATTTAAAGAAAGCAAGAAAACTATGAAATATTACGATACTTTAACACTTGTTATTAATTCTCAAGAATCAAAAATGCCTGCTGGTAAATCATCCGTTGTAAAACTTATCTTATCTCCCAATAAAAACTCTTGGTAAAAACTTAATTACAGACATTCTGATCAACCTATTCACTATACTAGAATCTTCTTTCGAAAATTATCCTACCTGGAAAATGATTAAATACAGGTTGATAACACGCTAATGGTGATAGACCGATTTATTCTTTTTAATTTAAGCTTGGCAAAGCAGCCTCGCTCAAACGAATAAAATCCGGTAATATTGGGATCGAACTGTTATCTTATTCGACCTCAATAAAAAGCGGAGTGCGCATGTCTTACCAACCTATTCAAATTCCAAGTTCCGGCGAGAAAATAACGCTTAATCCGGATTATTCATTAAATGTGCCCAACCAACCGATCATTCCTTTTATTGAAGGTGATGGTATCGGCGTGGATATCACTCCAGCGATGCGACGTGTCGTCGATGCGGCCATTAGCAAGGCTTATGGCGATAAGCGTCGAATTGCTTGGATGGAAATTTTTGCTGGAGAAAAAGCAACTCAGGTTTATGGATCGGATATTTGGCTACCCGAAGAAACACTCTCTGCGGTGCGCGATTATGTAGTTTCTATCAAAGGTCCACTGACTACGCCGGTGGGCGGCGGAATTCGTTCCTTAAATGTGGCATTGCGCCAGCAATTGGATCTGTATGTTTGTCTGCGCCCGGTTCGCTATTTTAAAGGCGTCCCTAGCCCGGTTCGCGAACCTGAAAAAGTCAACATGGTCATTTTTAGAGAAAACTCTGAGGATATTTATGCAGGAATAGAATGGGAAGCCGATAGCAAAGAGGTCAAAAAATTAATTGCTTTCTTGCAACATGATATGCATGTTAAAAAAATTCGCTTTCCTGAACATTGCGGCATTGGTATTAAGCCTGTATCGAAAGAAGGCACACAGCGTTTAGTCAAACGCGCGATTCAATACGCCATCGATCAAAATCTGCCTTCGGTAACTTTAGTACATAAAGGCAATATCATGAAATTCACCGAAGGTGCTTTTAAAGATTGGGGTTACGCCATAGCAAAGGATCAATTTGGTGCAGAACTGCTCGATGGAGGACCATGGATGCGCCTAAAAAATCCAAAAACAGGAAAAGAGATCATTATTAAAGATTTTATCGCTGATGCTTTTTTACAGCAAATTCTATTGCGTCCCGCTGAATATAGTGTCATTGCGACATTAAACCTGAATGGCGATTATATTTCGGATGCTTTAGCAGCACAGGTCGGTGGAATCGGCATTGCCCCTGGCGCAAACCTCAGTGACAAAGTAGCTATGTTTGAAGCAACCCATGGCACAGCGCCTAAGTATGCAGGACAAAATAAGGTCAATCCCGGATCGCTGATCCTATCAGCAGAAATGATGCTACGCCATTTGGGTTGGAATGAAGCCGCTGATCGCATCATTACAGGCATGGAAGCAGTCATACAAGCCAAAACGGTCACCTATGATTTTGCTCGTTTAATGAACGATGCCAAAGAAGTAAGTTGCTCTGATTTCGCTCAATCTATCGTCGATCATATGTGTAATAAAAAAACATTGGCCTCTATCACAAGCTTATAAAATAGCTATTTTATAAGCCTTTGCTAAGTTAAGAGGAAAACTGAAATTTTCCTCTTAACCTCTTTCGTTTTTGAACCTTACATCTCCTACAAGACCTCAGCAAAGCATCAAAAAAAATACACCCTACCTTGACCTGCATTTAAAAGGCTTAATTTTAAGCAAACTCGCAAATCCTTAAATTTCGACTAGGCTGAAATTAAAGGGAAATAATTTTTTTCAACATGGACTACCCAGCTTGTATAACAACAGTGAAACTCGCCTTTATGCGAGAAGTCACGGATTTTTATGCGATTCGAAAAGGAGGGCTACCATGTTTAGCAAAGAGCTTGAAGTTAGTTTAAATTCGATATTTAAACAAGCCCGTGAAAAACGTTATGAATATTTAACGGTAGAACATCTATTGTTAGCGCTTTTAGATGAACCTTCTGCCGTTGCCGCATTGAAAGCGTGCGGAGCGAATTTAAATCGACTTAAGAATGAGATTAGTAATTTTATTGCAGCAACAACGCCTTTGTTTCCTTCTGCTGACCCTAATCTCGATATACAACCTACGTTAGGATTTCAACGTGTTTTACAACGCGCTATTTTTCAAGTGCAATCCAGCGGGAAAACCCAAGTGCATGGCGTTAACATCTTAGCTGCTATCTTCGGTGAACAAGATAGCCAAGCTATTTATTTTTTACGTCGTGAAAATGTAACACGCTCAGATGTATCGAATTACATATCTCAAGGGCTACCTAAATTACAAGATAATTTGGAGCCAAAGTTAAATCAATTTGTAACTGAAGAAGAAGTCACTATAGAAGGTCCTGGTAATAGTCCATTAGAGCTTTATGCAATTAATTTAAATAGCAAAGCACGGCTTGGAAAAATTGATCCTTTAATTGGTCGCGAAGAAGAATTAGCGCGTGTTATTCAAATTCTTTGTCGCCGTCGTAAAAATAATCCTTTATTAGTGGGTGAAGCCGGTGTCGGTAAAACAGCGATTGTAGAAGGGCTCGCTAAAGCAATAATTGAAAAAAGAGTTCCTTCTGTTCTAGCTAATAGCACCATTTATTCTTTAGATCTTGGTAGTTTATTAGCTGGGACCAAATATCGTGGCGATTTTGAAAAAAGATTTAAGGCTTTATTGGCACAACTTAAACAAGAACCTCAATCAGTACTCTTTATTGATGAGATTCATGTCGTTATTGGTGCTGGCGCAGCATCAGGCGGGGTAATGGATGCTTCTAACTTAATTAAGCCTTTACTCACGACTGGTGAATTAAAATGTATCGGCGCAACGACTTATCAAGAATATCGTAGTATTTTTGAAAAAGATCGTGCTTTAGCACGACGTTTCCAAAAAATTGATGTCCCTGAACCCAATTTAGAAGAAACGATTGCTATTTTACGCGGATTACGCGATAGACTGGAAGAACACCATCACGTCAAATATCGTATGACTGCTTTACGTGCCAGTGTAGAACTTGCAGCGCGTTATTTACCGGATCGTTTCTTACCAGATAAAGCGATTGATATCGTTGACGAAGCAGGTGCTTATCAGGCCTTACGACCCCATCATAAAAGAAAACAAGTTATAGGCATCCATGAAATTGAAGCGATTGTAGCGAAAATGGTACGCATTCCTACACGAAATGTTTCTGCTTCTGATAAAAGTCGTTTGCGTCACTTAGAAACAAAACTAAAGGCTCGCGTATTTGGCCAAGATATGGCCATTGAAAATCTTTGTGCTGCCATGAAATTAACACGTTCTGGTTTAAGAGAAACCAATAAAACTATCGGCTCTTTTCTTTTCGCCGGACCAACGGGTGTGGGCAAAACGGAAGTTACACGTCAACTCGCAGAACTTATGGGCATCGAATTACTCCGTTTTGATATGTCTGAATATATGGAAAGACATAGTGTGTCTCGTCTAATAGGGGCTCCTCCTGGTTATATTGGTTATGATCAAGGGGGTTTACTTACCGAAGCGGTGACTAAACATCCACATGCTGTTTTATTATTGGATGAAATTGAAAAAGCACATCCAGATATTTTTAATCTTTTATTACAAGTCATGGATCATGGTAACTTAACTGATACCAATGGTAGAAAGACCGATTTTAGTCATATTATTTTGGTAATGACCAGTAATGCAGGAGCAGAACAGTTTAGTCGACAAGAAATAGGTTTTACACCTAACTTGAATCAAGCCGAAAATTCAGAGGCTATCAAACGAATATTTTCCCCTGAATTTCGCAATCGTTTAGATGCAACGATCTATTTTAATTATTTAAATGCGTCTATCGTCTCGCAAGTAGTTGATAAGTATTTACTGGAGTTAGAAGCTCAACTTGATAAGAAACATGTCACTTTGACGGTGGACAAACCTGCTCGTGTCTGGTTAGCTAAGCACGGTTATGATAGAAACATGGGGGCACGCCCGATGATGCGACTCATTCAAGAAAGGATCAAAAAACCAATCGCTGATGAACTACTCTTTGGGCGTTTAGTGCACGGCGGTCAATTGATATTAACAAGTATCGATGATGAGTTACAATTAATAATTTCTGAAAAAAGGGGCATTATTACGCCTCCTGCACAGAATAAAAATCTAACTCAAGCACCTATTAGCTAGGCTTAGATTTATCCGGCTCGGACCCTTTACCACGAAATATAATACGGCCTTTGCTCAGATCATAGGGTGTCATTTCAACTTTCACCTTATCGCCAGTAAGGACCCGAATATAGCTTTTTCGCATACGTCCAGAGATATGGGCATTAATAACATGCCCATTTTCCAATTCCACCCTAAATAAGGTATTAGGTAAAGTCTCAACAACCGTACCTTCCATCACTATTTGATCTTCTTTGGCCATAATTTACCTAAGCTTAACTCTTTCGCGCATTAATATCGGCTATGTTGCCGGAAAAACTTTCAGTTTACAATAACAATTTTATTTATATGCTCTATTTTAATACTTTAAGCTTTCGCCCTTTGTTTTTTTGCTTTTCTTTCTAGTTCCGAGACTCGAAACAAAGATAATTCTAAAAAAGTAAACTAGCAGGTATTTTTACCTGCTAGTTATTTTTAACTATTATGGAGAAGGAGTATAATTTGCCTCCATGGGTCCCTCATCATTTTGACTAGGTGTGATGGACTGCGACTGCTGAAACATACGAGGAGATTTTGACCGTGATCCAATTGGAGAGCTTGATCCGAGACGTTTTATTCCTCGTGTAAGATAATCTATATCCATTTCTTCAGAATTAATTGCTGCGGATCTTTTTGATAAAGAATTTTTTTTAGCTTCAATATTCTTGCCTAAATTATTCAATCTTTCTTTTAAACATTCAGGACCTGATTTTTTATATATTTGTTCATAGTATTCTAAACATTTTTCAACATTAGATAGATTTTCTATATTTGTTTCTTCTTCAATTTTATCCACTAGTTTTTTAAATTGAACGTGTTCTAACCATTCTTCAATTAACATCATTTGTTCTGACTTTAATTTCTCTATATCTGAATCTAAATTATGTCGATTCTCATTAGATGAAAGAGTATTGCGTTCATCCATTTTCGTTTTTAATCTGTTTTCGTTTTTAGTTAATTTAGACTCAAATTGTTGTCGCGCAACGAGATTTTTCATATAAGAAGTATCAAATATAAAATCTAAAATATGCGACTGATTCAATTCTATTGCTTTATTAAGTAAACCGGTAACTGATTTGCTTAATTGATCTTCAGATTTCATCATCTTTGAAGTCAATATTTTTAAAATTTCAAGAATTTTGTCCTGTTCCTTAGCGTTTTTTCTAAGCGCCAGTTGTAACCAAGTATTTTCTGGTTCTATATCGGTTAAATTTGCACCATTTTTTAAAAGTAATTCTACAATATCAGGTTTAGTTCTTTTAATAGCGTCTATTAATAAAGAATCAAATAGTTGTTGTTTATAGTCGACAGCCTCACTGTTAAATTGAATAAGTATTCTAGTAAACTCTTGCATGCTATTAAGTGATTTCTGGAATTCACTTTGCCAAAATAAAAATGATTTATCGATTAATTCAAAATTAATCATTGCATCCCATTGTTGTCTAGTTAATGGATAATTCTTTACATCTGTTCGGATAATATTGATAATATCAAGTAGTATAAATTTATTTCTATCTGATGACATAACTTCACTTTTCTCATCTAATGAGTTCTCTGCTCGACTTGCTTCTTTTAATGTTAAATTATCAAGATATGATCGAATATCTGTTAATGTTGGTTCATTTATATTAAAGGTCTCACCTTTTTTAGCAATTTCTGTAAGAATTGTTTTTGAAATAATTTTAAAATTGGCGCCTTGGTTTAGAAGTCGGACAATTTTATTACAACCTTTATTCGGATTATTTTCTTTTTCGCTTAGCGCCTCCTTTAATTCCTTATTTAATTCCTTATTTAATTTCATTTTTTTAAAATAAATAGTTATTTTATCTAATTTTTCTATATCACTTTTATTTTGTTTTTTTCTATTTAAAAAGCTTTCTTTTTTCTTTTGTAATTTGTTTATCTCGTCTTGACATTCCTCTATAGTAAAATTACACCAATTGAGAATGACATTTACATTTTCCGATTTAAGTTTTCCAACAGCTACATCTAACAAATTTGATAAATCAATTACATTATTTTGCTTTTTGGAGTTTTGGGTTAAGTGTCGTATGACATTATTTAAGGGTCTTTCAGCTCCCGAATATTCAACAAGTTTTTTAGCCAATCCTGGGTAATATTCATTTTTGAGTGATCCACTTTCAATGATACGTTCGATCAATTTAAAGCAAACCGCATGATCAAAATTTTTAATACTACAGATCGAAAGTAATATTTCACAGATACTTTGGGCATTATCATCCGTTATGTCACAAATTTGATTTTCATTAAAATGATTTAGTAAAATATTGATATTATTATTTTGTTCTTTTTTAATAATGGCAGGTAGATTAGTAATAATATTTTTTAAATCCCCGCTTTTTATGTTTTTATCTACAAAAATATCTAGATCTTTTTGAAGTGAAGATAATTCTTTAATTTTATTAGTTATTTCTGAAAACAACCTTAGCTCGGAAATATTTAAATCTTCTAATTGTTTTTTCAAAGCTATCAGGAATGCTGAATTATCTTTTTTAACATCTATGCCATGTAATTTTAATATTAGCTTGCTAATTTTTTGATTAAAAATTATCTGATTATATTCAGAAGAATCATTACCAAGGGCATTGATTAATGTTATTAAATCTTTCGGTGATGTTAAAAGTTCTTGTTGAATTGTTTTTAGCAGAGAAATATCACTCACATTAGTCGTAAATAAAATTTTTGCTACTTTGTCTAATGTATTTGAATGATAGGTAAGTTTTGTTATTCCAGTTTTATTTAAATCTTCATTTAATTGTTGTTTTAATTGATCTAGCTCAGCTTGATCAATTTCCATTGAAGTGACTTGATTTGAATTTGGCATATAAAAACTCCTTATTGAGATTAAAGTTTGTAATTCAATACAAATACTAATATACATCTAATTTATTAATTACATCTTAAGTCTTAAGTTTTTAATTATTACAAAAAAATAACTTAAATATCTCGTTTTAGTTGACAAAAATACACTGGCCGACTAAGTATTTAATGTGCTCAATAATCTTTATATTTAACTTTAATTGGGTAGTTAGATTTTTTTTATTTAAGGAAAAACATGTCTTATCAAGTTTCTCAAACTCATTTGCTCGCCAAAGAAATAGGCGACAAACTTAAACAACATCAATTAAAGTTAACCACTGCCGAATCCTGCACCGGAGGGCAATTAGCTCAAACTATTACGAGTATAGCGGGTGCTTCAGCCTGGTTTGAGCGTGGATTTATCACCTATTCAAATTTATCTAAACAGCAAATGCTCGGTGTCAACCAAACTTTGTTAAATCAATATGGTCCCGTCAGTGAAGTGACAGCCATCGCGATGGCAACCGGAGCTTTAAAAAATAGCGCAGCGCATGTCAGCATAGCCATTACTGGGATTGCAGGGCCTGATGGGGGTACCGAAGAGACTCCGGTAGGTACACTATGGACGGCTTGGGTAGGCAAAGAATTTAGCAAAACTGAATCCCAACATTATTCGGGCGATCGGTTAATTATTCGCTATGCAGCAGTAGAATTTGCCTTACAAACCCTATTAAATCTAATAAAGTAAAACTTTATTTGTCAGAACAAAAAGCAAAATATATTGTAGGAATTAATCTGGCGACTGATACCTGGCCCTCGACATAATAAAAATCTTGGAAAGTATGCTAAAAAATGCTAAACCTGCGAATAGAATACCAACCCAAACTAAGTTATGTGTTCCAAAGTGTGTAATGAACCAACCTGCTATAGCTGTACCCACTGTAATACCGAGATTAGAAAAAGAAACAAACAAACTATTTGCAAACTCAGGTGTTTCCTGTGCTTCACCTGCTAGCCACGTTTGGCTAACTATCAGACCACCCGAATGTAATAACCCCCATAGCATGGTCAAACCAATCATCCACGAAAAAGAAAAACCAAGACTATAAATAAGCAAATACACACCAATATAAAGAATCGGATAGAAGATCACAGTGAAGTCAACGTTTTTCTGTAATAATGCACTGAAGATAAAATTTCCTAAAATTCCGAAGACCCCAAACACCATTAGCATTATACTGATCCATGTGCCATTCATATTGGTAATATCATGGAAATATTTCGCAATGAAACTATAGGATGAAAACATTGCTGCGAAGACAAATACTACCGTGGAAATTGTTAACCACAACCTACCTTTACGCAGAATACTTAGCTGTTTGCCAAAAGATATTCTCTCGACAATCGGCATGGAAGGCATTAGCAACAAAATGCTTATTAAGGCTATGCTATTAGCCGCGGCGCCAAAAAGGAATGCAAAAGTCAATGAAGAATGTACTGCAATAAACGCACTTAAGGGTACACCCAAAACCAAACCTACTGCTATTCCAGCAAATACTTTGGCAGTGGCGCTAGCTTGATATTGCGGTGCAACTAAGTTTGCAGCTACTACCAATGTTACTGCGAAAAAGGGGGCGTGCATCAATGCGGGTAGCACACGAAACAGCAGCATCGTATGGTAATCTCTTGTATAGGCATAAACTAGATTCGAAATAACAAACAGCGACATAATGCTCAGCAAAACCAACTTTTTATTCAAACCTAACATCAATAGCGTAATGAAAGGTCCTGTTATCGTAACAACGAGGGCGTAGGCACTAATAAGCAACCCCACTTCTGCAGCGTTAATATTCAACTGATTCATTAATTGTGGCAGCAAACCGATGATAGAAAGCTCAGTGGTGATAATGCCAAAAACAGCTAAGGATAGAATCAAAAGTAATAAAGAAGTGTTTTTCTCTTTCATAATGATGTCTCGATAACAAAAAAAGAAGCTTCGGTAATAGCTGTTTAATGTTATATCATTTGACTATCTTTTTCTTAACCGCTATGCACAAATACACTCCAGAAGCTGTTTTGGTGTTTTTTTAAAGTTTATAGTCAATAATTAGAGGGGCATGATCCGAAAAGCGTTGACCCTTATAAATCTCAACCGATCTAATTTTATTTTTGAGTCCTGGTGTAATAATCTGGTAATCAATCCTCCATCCGACATTATTATCCCAGGCACGCCCGCGATTTGACCACCAAGTATATTGTTCTGTCTGTTGATTCAATGCTCGAAAAGCATCCACATAACCAACAGGCCCCAACACTTGATCTAACCAGGCTCGTTCTTCCGGTAAAAAACCAGAATTTTTTTGATTGCTACGCCAATTTTTTAAATCGATGGGTTTATGCGCAATGTTCCAATCTCCACAAATAATAAAATCTTGCTTATGCTGAAGTTGTTTTTTCAAAATAGGCAAATACTGATTTAAAAATTGAAACTTAAACTCTTGTCGTATTTCACTACTACTACCTGAAGGCATATACAAAGAAGCGATACTCAATCCGGGGAAATTGAGTTGTAGATAACGACCTTCTTTATCCGCGCACTCCCAACCTAAACCCGCAGCTGTTGAATCCGGTTTAACACGACTATAAATTGCTACCCCACTATAACCTTTTTTTTCGGCATCAAAAAAATAAGCTTGATATTCTTCGGGAAAATGCGATGCATCCAATTGTTTTTTTTGCGCTTTGGTTTCCTGTAAACAAATCACATCCGCTTTTTGATATTTCAGCCAATCAAAAAAGCCTTTTCGCGTTGCAGAACGAATGCCGTTCACATTTAAAGAAATAATACGCATAATTTACTCACCGCAATTGGGTTTTAACAAGGCGCCGCGAAAACGGAACAGCCGCAGTGTATATTACCTACATGAGGATTGCGAGTTAGGCGGCAACGCAGCTAAAAAATTCAATTGCGAAGCGTCTATTTAAAAGGGTAATTTCAGATGCGGATCCATCCCTAATAAAGCATTTCTAAATAGAGTTTGGATACGTTCTAAAGCCGTTGCATTATCTGCTTCAAAACGTAATGTTAAATACGGACCAGTATTCGATGCACGAACTAAACCCCAACCATCAATAAAATCTGCGCGGACACCGTCTATTTTACTCAGTTTTGCATCTGGAAAATCAATATTTTTCTGAAAAGCTTGAATAAAAGCAAATTTTTTATCTTCAATCATAGCCAATTTTAATTCAGGGGTATTAATGCCGTTCGGCAATTCTACAAACAACTCACTCACATTTTTTTTACTTTTCGCGATAATTTCTAATAATCGAGCAGCGGTATATAAACCATCATCAAAACCATACCAACGTTCTTTAAAGAAGATATGGCCGCTCATCTCGCCCGCCAATAATGCCCCTGTTTCTTCTAATTTAGCTTTCATAATCGAATGTCCTGTCTTCCACATCAAAGACTGTCCGCCGTTTTCTGCAATGAGCTTTGCTAAATGACCCGTCGATTTGATGTCATAAATAATCAGTGCCCCTGGATTACGTGATAACACATCGATTGCATACAACATCATTTGTCGATCAGGCCAAATAATTTCTCCTCGATTCGTGACCACACCCAGCCTATCGCCATCGCCATCTAAAGCGAGACCAATATCTGCTTTATGCTGTTTCACGCTAGCAATTAGATCATTTAAATTCTCTGGCATGCTGGGATCAGGATGATGATTCGGGAAATGACCATCGACATCACAAAATAATTCGATCACTTCACAACCCAAACGTCGCAGTAATTCGGGAGCAACGACGCCACCTACACCATTTCCACAATCAAGCACTACCCGTAAAGGGCGCGCTAAAGAAATATCTTGAGTAATCCGATTGAGATAGGCTTCGATAATAGATATTTGCTGGTAACTCCCCTTTCCTGATTTAAAGCCGCTTGCTTGAATACGTAAATAAAGCTCATCAATAGTACCTTCTGACAAGCTTTTCCCTGCTATAACTATCTTTAAACCATTATAATTCGACGGATTATGACTCGCCGTTAACATTACTCCTGAACGATAATTCAAATAACGTGTAGCAAAATAAAGAACAGGGCTAGGGACTTGCCCAATATCTATAACATCACAACCGCTTTCACGTAATCCCTGCTGTAACGCCTCCATCAAAATAGGTCCTGACAAACGTCCATCTCGCGCAGTGATAATGGTTTGTTCGCCTTGCTCTTGTGCTGCGCTCCCTATTGCTTTCCCCAGCGTGTAGATTAGCTCGGGCGTTATCGATTCACCCACGATACCCCGAATATCGTAGGCACGAAAAATACTCTTTGAAACTTCTGCTAAAGAAATGTCTTGCATATCACCTCGAGTTACCTATAAAACCACAAAATACGCCTATCATACAAAAAATTTAACCATCTATGCATAAACTCAGTTCTGACGGACTACCATACGAAAAATAAGTATGCACATTAACATGTTTTACCCAACTTACTCACAGCTTACTAAATATTTACTCACTTCATATAGTGGTTGCATAGTATAGAAACCACATGATATTGTGTTATATCATTTTCATAGACATAATTCCTCACAACTTTTTTAAGGAGCATCCATGAGCGGACTTTCATCCGAACTAATGACTTCTTCTCTTCTGCTTAACAGCGCCGAGATTCTACTACCTGAAGCCGAAGCAGAACAAGATAGTAAATCCATCTGTACACTACAAGTTATAAAACGTAATGGTAAACTTGTTAATTATGATCAAAGTAAAATTAGGATTGCAATTACTAAAGCTTTTCTCGCTGTAGAAGGTGGACAAGCCGCATTGTCAACCCGTATCCATGAGCGGGTATCGCAATTAACGCAACAAGTCACAAACATCATACAACAACGTCACCCCAATGGCGGAACACTGCCTATTGAAGCCATCCAAGATCAAGTTGAGCTGGCTTTAATGCGAGTGGAAGCTCACCAAGTCGCGCGCGCATACGTGCTTTATCGTGAAGAACGACGAAAAATGCGCGCAGAAACGAAATCAGAATCTGAGATTCAACTACAAATAACCTTAGCGGATGGTAGTCAGCATCCACTCGATCTCATACAACTAAGCCTGTTGATCACGGAGACCTGTAAAGATTTAAGCGAAGTAAAACATGAACTCATTTTACAAGAAACCTTACGTAATCTATATGATGGTATGCCTATCGCAGAAATTGATAAAGCACTCATTATTAGTGCACGTTCTCTTGTCGAACAAGATCCTAATTATACCTACGCCACTGCACGTTTCTTATTACGCACATTATTTACAGAAGCATTAAACTTTCTTGATCTACCTACTACAACCCACATCAGTAATCATGGCGTATATCATCACTACTTCCAACACTATATCAAGCGCGGAATTGCCTTAGAATTATTGGACCCGCAATTACAAACCTTTGACTTAGAAAAATTAAGTAAGGCTTTATTACCTGAACACGATCAGAAATTTACTTATCTAAGTTTACAAACTTTATATGATCGCTACTTCTTACACGCCGATGATGTGCGTTTTGAATTGCCTCAAGCTTTCTTTATGCGCGTTGCCATGGGACTTGCGCAACAAGAATCTAACAAAGAAGAACGAGCAATTGAATTTTATCATTTACTTTCGTCTTTTGATTATATGGCATCCACACCGACTCTATTCAATGCTGGAACTCTGCGTCCACAACTCTCAAGTTGCTTCTTAACAACTGTCCCCGATGATCTCAATCAAATTTACAGTGCCATAAAAGATAATGCCTTACTTTCAAAATTTGCGGGTGGTTTAGGCAATGACTGGACTTCAGTTCGAGCGATGGGCGCACGAATTAAAGGCACCAATGGTAAGTCACTCGGGGTCGTACCTTTTTTAAATGTAGCCAATGCTTCTGCAGTGGCCGTCAACCAAGGTGGTAAACGTAAAGGTGCCGTCTGTGCCTATTTAGAAACATGGCATTTAGATATTGAAGAATTTTTAGAATTACGAAAAAATACCGGTGACGATCGACGTCGTACGCATGATATGAATACCGCGAATTGGGTACCTGATTTATTTATGAAACGACTCATGCAAGGAGAGAACTGGACTTTATTTTCTCCCGATGAAACTCCTGATTTACATGATGCGTTTGGTTTAGAATTTGAAGAAAAATATCAAGCCTATGAAGCCAAAGCTGCGCGCGGTGAAATTAAAAATTTCAAAACGATTCCCGCAGCTAATCTATGGCGGAAAATGTTGAGTTTATTATTTGAAACCGGACATCCTTGGATCACGTTTAAAGATCCTTGCAACTTACGTTCACCACAACAACATGTTGGAACCATTCATAGCTCCAACTTATGTACTGAAATTACGCTCAATACCTCAATTGATGAAATAGCCGTCTGTAATTTAGGAAGTATTAATCTACCTCAACATCTAACCGCATCTGGCGAAATTGATCAAACGAAATTGCGTCGTACCATTCGCACAGCCATTCGCATGTTAGATAATGTCATTGATATCAATTATTACACTGTACCTCAAGCACGTAATTCTAACTTAAAACACCGTCCCATCGGCCTAGGTCTGATGGGTTTCCAAGACGCTTTATATCAATTACGACTACCTTATGCTTCAGAAGCTGCAATCACTTTTGCCGATCACTCCATGGAATCGATTAGTTATTACGCCATCGAAGCTTCCAGTGATTTAGCCAAAGAGCGTGGTTCGTATGAAAGCTTTAATGGATCGTTGTGGAGTCAAGGAATCTTGCCCTTAGATTCTATTGCACGGTTACAAAAAACCCGTGGTAAATTCTTAGATCAAGATCAAACCACTCGTTTAGATTGGGACACATTGCGAAAAAAAGTGATGGCAGATGGTATGCGCAACTCGAACTGTATGGCCATTGCACCGACAGCCACTATTTCCAATATCTGTGGCGTTTCACAATCCATTGAGCCGACCTATCAAAACCTTTTTGTAAAATCCAATATGTCCGGCGAGTTTACCGTGATCAATCCCTATTTAGTCAAAGATTTGAAATTATTGGGATTATGGGATGCCGTTATGCTCAATGACCTTAAATACTATGACGGTAGTTTACAAAAAATTGAGCGGGTTCCTGATAGCTTAAAACAACTGTATGCGACTGCTTTTGAAGTTCCTACACATTGGCTGGTTGAAGCCGGATCGCGTCGACAAAAATGGATAGATCAAAGTCAATCGTTAAATCTTTATATGGCACAAGCTTCTGGTAAAAGATTAGATGAACTTTATAAAAACATTTGGCTGAAAGGATTAAAAACGAGTTACTATTTACGGACCATGGGCGCTACACATACTGAAAAGGCAACCTTAGAAAAAAGTCATTTAAATTCAGTGCAAATGGATAGCGCAGCCGGTGGCCCTGCTTGCTCAATACTCGACCCGGATTGCGAATCATGTCAATAACCAACTAGTTTTTTGTAAATTAAAGTTACTAACTCACAGCAATGGGATTTTTGTCAAGGCGCCGTGAGAATGAGCAACCGCAGTGTATATAACATACATGAGGATTGCGAATTGAGCGGCAACACCGACAAAAATTCAAGTGCGAAGAGTATATTAAAGAGGATCCTAAAGCGATGAGTACTACTGAACATGCAGCCGGTGGTTTTACCGGTCTAGAAACACTAGAAATAGGCGCAGCACGCGTGCAAGTCGATGATAAAAAAATCATCAATTGTCGCGCTGATCTCAATCAATTAGTCCCATTTAAGTATAAATGGGCCTGGGAAAAATACTTAGCCGCCTGCGCTAATCATTGGATGCCACAAGAAGTTAACATGTCCGCTGACATTGCATTATGGCGCGATACAAAAGGATTAAGTGAAGATGAACGTTTGATCATAGAACGCAGTTTAGGTTTTTTTTCAACCGCTGATTCTCTGGTTGCGAATAATCTGGTTTTAGCCGTCTACCGTCATATTACCAATCCAGAATGCCGACAATACTTACTAAGACAAGCTTTTGAAGAAGCTCTGCATACGCATGCTTATCAATATGTCATAGAAAGTTTAGGGATGGATGAAGCGCGCCTGTTTAATATGTATCGCGAATTACCTACCGTAGCCAAAAAAACCGAATGGGCTCTTCCTTTTACGCAAAGCTTAGCCGATCCTAATTTTCGTACTGGCACGCCCGAAAATGATCAACGTTTATTGCGCGATTTAATTGCTTTTTATGTGGTGTTTGAAGGCATATTTTTCTATGTCGGTTTTTCACAGATCCTAAGCATGGGTCGACGCAATAAAATGACCGGAACAGCCGAACAATTTCAATATATCTTACGCGATGAATCAATGCATTTAAATTTTGGTATCGATGTCATCAATCAGATTAAATTGGAAAACCCACATTTATGGACACCGGAATTCAAACGCTATGTCATTGATCTCGTGAAAGAAGGCGTCGATCTAGAATATCAATATGCTTTAGATACCATGCCACGTGGCATTCTTGGATTGAATGCTAACATGATGTGGGATTATCTACGTTTCATCGGGAATCGACGTCTCGCACAAATTGGCTTACCTGAACAATATCCTGGTGTTAGCAACCCTTTACCATGGATGAGTGAAATCATCGATCTTAAAAAGGAGAAAAATTTCTTTGAAACGCGCGTAACAGAATATCAAACCGGCGGAAGTTTAAATTGGGATGACTGAATAAAAAATTAATTTTTTATTCAAGAAAATCAATTATGCATAAATTTTTAAAAAGCTTGGCTTAAAGGTAACAGATGAAATTTATTTTTTTCTTGCAACTTAAAAAATAGCTTAATACCTTTTGGCTCATTACCATTGCCATGCACCAGTATGATGCTTCCTGGCTTAGGTGATTGACCTTTGGCTAACCAAGCATTACTGGCTATGGGAATTAAACCAAACTGTCGGAGCTCTAAAACAAGACATTTACTTGAAACAAGTCCTGGAAAACGAAAAAAAACTGAAGGTGTTTGGCCATGAGTAATTAATAATTTTTCGGTATCAAGAATCTCATGCGAAATATTCGTTGATGGCGTTAACAGAAAATTTTCTCTAAGCGGAACCTCCACGTAATAGGGATGATGAAAAGAGTGATCAATCCAAGTGATATGTAGTGTATTCAATTTCTGTTGTTGGAGTAACCAAGCAAATTCCTTTTGATGATGAATTGCCCATAACCCAGATATACCAATACCTAAGGGAACAACCTGCCCAGTTTGCTTAGTTTGTATAACAAGACTTTGAAAAAAAGTTTTCTCAAAAGACTTTTTTGAAGGACACATATCTACTGTGAGAAAAACACCCTCTAGTAGATGATCCGTATGCGTAATTCCATAATTTTGCAATGGATATGGGGGAGAAGTATAACGGATAAGTGCTTTAACATAAGGCGTATTTTTAATCTCTAAGGGTAAATAGTGATTGTAATAATTTAAGCCATTAACTTGAGGAATATTTTTTAAACTAATAGAAGAAAATGGAACAATCTCAGTTGCAAAATTGTAGGGATTGACAAGTAATAAATAAGGTTTTTTTCCTAGATGGTACATACGAATAGCAATTCGCAATGAAGCATCCTTATTGTAACCAAATGCAAAAATAGAATGGTAATTAGTAATCAGCGGATTGTTAGCGGCAAATAGTTTACTGTAAGAGCTTCCTACCAATAAAATGGCCATCAAAATTAAAGCGAAAAAAAAATTTTTAACCGTTAGCATAATAAAAAAAACTCGCCATTCTATAAAAAAACATTAAAAGTTAATAGTATATTACATAGGTCTATTTATTGATCTTCCTAGATAACTGAGAAAATAATTACCAGCAGCCAATGCACTAATCCAAAACGGAATAGGCCAATCGGTAACAAATGATAAAATAATACCCAACCATACGATTAGGATACCAAACAGCACGGTTAAAAATAAACCACTTAAAATACGGTGCGTCCAATTTAAAGCGGCTGCAGCAGGTCCTATCAATAAAGTAAATACTAAAAGCACACCGACTACTTGACTGGCTTCAGTTACAGCAACTGCCACGATGATCATAAATAAAATAGAAATCAGTGGTAACGAAACGCCTTTTGCTTCGGCTAACTCCGGTTCTAAGCTAGCAAATAATAATGGTCTTGCAATGATACCTAAGCCTAGCAAGCTGAAAACAGAATAGATCAACATCATCTTTATTAAATGCGCTGAAACACCCAAAAGATTACCAAATAATATCGTCATCGCTTGTGCAGCGTAACTGGTATAAAAATGTAAAAATAACACGCCCAATCCTAGTGCTAAAGCCAGAATAATACCGATAGCTACATCACTTTTACTAATTCGGTGCCCCAAACTACCCATACCAATAGCGGCTAATATTGTCAAAATTAACTGCCCACTGACCGGCATTAAACCAATTAAACCTGCGCCGGTCGCTCCAGCAAAACCAATGTGCCCTAAGGCATGACCAGCAAAAGCCAACCTCCTGATAACCATAAAATAACCGACGAAACTGGCTAATACCGCTGCAATCGTACCTGCTATAAGTGCGTTACGTAAAAAATGATATTCAAACAGAGAAATGATCAAGGTCGGGTCGACAATGGTTGACATGATGGTGGAATCCTAATTCTTTATTTATGACAAAAAGTTGCTGTTCATGCTGAATAACTTGTATATCCAATCCATAAAGCTCACTTAATTTTTTACTATTGATAATTTCATTGACTAAACCTATCACCGCTTTACCTTTTGCCAAATAGAGTACTCTATCTACGCTGGTTAATAGTGGGTTGATGTCATGCGAAGTAAACAATATGGTAATACCATATTGCAAACGGATATCATCAATTAAACTGACCAACGTGGCTTGATAATAAGGATCTAGATTCATTAGTGGCTCATCTAATAATAAAATCTTTGGTTTATTCAATAAAGCTTGAGCTAATAATAAACGTTGTCGTTCCCCTCCTGATAAAAGGCTGTAAGGTCGATTGATAATCTTTTCAGCTTTTACTAACTGAATAACACGTTGTAATTCTTCGGTTTGTTTTGCATTTAAAACGGGCAACCCCCACTGATATCCATTTAAATTTGCGCCTAACCAGGCATAGGCACTCAAACTATTACCGATATTCTGGCGTATTTGTGGCATATAACCAATAAAAGCGGCGCCTTTATGTACTGCTTGTCCGAATACTGAGATGTAACCTTGGGATGGAGCGATTAAACCTAATATTGATCGCAGCAAAGTACTTTTTCCGGCACCGTTAGCTCCTAAAATAGCAACAAACTCACCTGTATCGATACTTGCAGTGAAATCCTGAAAAATACAGCGTTGTCCATAGGCAAGGCTAAGTTGTTTAAATTCGATGGCGTTCATTCAAAGCCTGCTCCACTTGTTTTAATTGATTCTGCATCCACTGATAGTAAGTAGACTGCATAGGTTGTGTTTCCATCACACCTATGATTGGAATTCCAAAAAACTTAGCCTGTTGTAATAATTGCAATACCAAAGGACTACTCACTTGACTATTATAAAATACTAATTTGACTCGATGCTGTTGCAACTGACGTTGAAACTCTTGTACTTGTTTAGGACTAGGATCCACCCCGTTCATCATGCTGAGTTGAAACGGAATTCCTTGCATACGAAATCCTAAAGCCTGTGCCATATATCCAAACACAGGCTCTGTCGCAATAACCGAAACACCCTTGTGTTGAACTTTAATTTTTTTTATCAGTCGCCATAAATGTTGCTGTTGTGCAATAAACTGTTGGTAATGCGCTTGATATTCCTTCTGATGATCGGGGTCGTGCTTAATCAAATAATCGCGCAATGCCGTAGCATAAACGGGCATAGTATCCGGATCATACCAAATATGAGGATTAGCCCCTTCTTTTCTATGTATTAAATCAGCAACGCAAATAACGGTTCTTGGTGAAGCTGTTCCAACACTCAATAAATTCTGCATCCAAGGATCATAGCCCAAGCCATTATAAACAATTAGATCTCCTTGCTCCAAAATCTTAGCCACACTGGGCGTTAAATTAAATAAATGTGGATCTTGATCGGGTTGATTAAGAATGCTCGTGACTTGGACATAATTTCCACCGATTTGTTTTGCAACAGAACCATAAAAATTCTCAGCGGCGATAATGTGAATGGGTTTTGCTATACTAGGTGTTGTAGAGCCGATTGCCAATAGCAAGGCTAAGGCTTGGAAAAATTTCAACATGAAAAACCCTTTTATTCAACGAAAAATTCTCGTTATGGATAATGCAAATTAGCAAGTTTGCATTGAGCCGTTATACTATACTCACAGCAATAGGATTTTTGACAAATACCGTGAAGAGATTGTGCCGATCAGCAGCAACGAGTCAAAATTCAAATGCGACGAGTATACTATACCAAACTTGTCAAGATAGATTATGGGGCTTTTATGGGTAAAATTATCGCTATCGTAAATCAAAAAGGGGGCGTGGGGAAAACCACAACGTGTATTAACCTTGCTGCATCGATGGCTTTGTTAGAACAAAAAACACTGCTAATAGACCTTGATCCTCAAGCCAATGCAACCACCGGCAGTCTTTTACAAAAAGATCTCAGCCCGCATATTGCACAAGTACTTCTAGATGAAGTTCCAATAGAACAGAGTCTCGTCGTTACTCCAGCAAATTATACACTTATTCCTGGCTCTGGGGATTTAACACAGACTGAAATTCAATTATTAAAAATAGAACAACGTGAATATATACTCAAAAAAAAGCTAAGTTTACTAATCGAAGCTTATGACTATATTTTGCTAGATTGCCCGCCGTCTTTAAATATACTGACTGTTAATGCTTTAGTAGCCGCTCAATTTGTCATTATCCCTGTACAATGTGAATATTTTGCTTTAGAAGGCTTAAGCAATTTGATGAATACATTGCAGAGTTTACGCGCAACGGTCAATCCGCATTTACAAATCCATGGCATACTTCGTACACTATTTGATGGCCGAAATAGTCTAGCCAAACAGGTTTCCGAAGAATTAGTTATGCATTTTAAAGATAAAATGTATACCACACTGATCCCTCGCAATATTCGACTCGCAGAAGCACCTAGTCATGGACAACCGGCTTTATTGTATGATCCCCAATCAAATGGTAGTCATGCCTATTTAAGTTTAGCCAAGGAAGTATTAACACGAGATGGATGCCCTATTCCACTTGTGGGCTCACCTACAGATATACCCTCGAACGTTTTTTTAAAAAAACGTTCGTATTATGAAAAATCTCCGTCCGTCGAACAGGTAATATGATGAAAAAATCGCGCTTAGGTCGAAATCTTGACATGTTATTAAGTGGACAACCTTTTGAAGATTTAGTGCAAACAGCTAATCCTCGCAAAGAAGAGTTACGTTATTTACCGATTGAATGGCTACAAGCCGGTCGTTATCAACCTAGAAGAGAATTTGCTAAAGAAGCATTAGAAGATCTAGCCAATTCAATTCGCACACAAGGCATAATCAACCCTATCGTGGTACGTCTTATCGGCGAAAATTGTTATGAAATTATTGCCGGTGAACGTCGTTGGCGCGCTGCTCAACTCGCAAATCTCAATGAAGTACCTGTATTAATCAAGGTAATCTCAGATGAGACGGCGCTGGCTATTTCTTTGATAGAAAATATTCAACGTCAAGATTTGAATCCCTTGGAAGAAGCGGAAGGTATACAACGACTTATTAACGAATTCAAATTAACACATCAAGAAATTGCCAAAACCTTAGGTCGCTCACGCACTGCCATTACGAATTTATTACGCTTATTAGGTTTAACTCCGCAAGTAAAGCTTTTATTGCAACAAGGCCAACTCGAAATGGGTCATGCTAGAGCTTTGTTAAGTCTATCCGGTAATTTACAAATTCAAGCTGCTGAAAAAATTATAAAAAATAAATTGTCTGTTCGCGAAACAGAACGTTTAGTTCAAAATCAGACTTATATTAACCCGGAAATCACTATCCCATTAAAAATTGATGCTGATGTACAGCAACTCGAGCGTAAATTATCAGAAACATTAGGTGCCAAAGTTTATTTTAAACAAACAGCTAAAGGAAAGGGTCAACTTATCATCCATTATAATAGTTTAGAAGAATTAGATGGGATTCTGTCTCATCTGAACTAATTTCTCTGTAACAACTAATAAAAAATTACCGCCTAGGCGAGCGATTGTAATGAAGGCCGTTCATAGTTTCGTATTTCCTAAATATTGCCGCGCGTTTCGCGCTCGCAATGACAGGTAAATGATTATCTAGCAAAGCTGATTAAACCATTCTTTTGCCTAGTGCTAGTCATGAAATCCCTATTTTATATAAGATTATTCTCGAACTATAGTAATTTATCGCCCACAAGTTATAATTGGGCATTGAAAAATTAGCAAATGGCAAACCAATGGAAAATAAAACAGTTCTTCATGGACAACATAAAAAAAACGGAGCAATACTCGTCAATTTTGCAGGTTGGCTAATGCCTCTGCATTATGGCTCTCAAATACAAGAGCACCATGTCGTCAGACAAGATAGCGGCTTATTTGATGTTTCGCATATGTTAGCCGTCGATATTGCTGGGGAAAATGCAATTCATTATCTCAGTTTTTTATTGGCAAATAATCCGCAACGTCTTATTCCAGGAAAAGCTTTATATACCTGCATGTTAAATAATGTGGGTGGAATTTTGGATGATTTAATCGTTTATCAACTTTCGAAACAACTTTATCGCATCGTCATCAATGCTGGAAATCGACTATCCGATCTCGATTGGATGAAAAAGCAAGCTCAACATTTTTCTTCTATTTCTATCCTTGAACGCACCGATCTCGCAATTATTGCCATTCAAGGCCCTCATGCAATATTAAAAGCAAATAATGCTTTTGATTTACATCAACAATCTCTAATAAAAGAATTAAAACCTTTCCATTGTGTTCAGCACGATAATTGGTGCATCGCAAGAACAGGTTACACCGGTGAAGATGGCCTAGAGGTGATCTTACCGATACACGAAGCTGAAGGCTTCTGGCAACGTTTAATTGAGTGTGGTAACAAACCATGTGGATTAGGTGCACGCGATACCTTGCGTCTAGAAGCTGGATTAAATTTGCATGGCGCCGATATGGATGTCACAACAACTCCTTTAGAATCCAACCTCGCTTGGACAATTGCCTGGGATCCTAGTGATCGAGACTTTATGGGGCGTCAGGCACTAATCAAACAACTAGAAAGCCCTTCGCGTAAATTAGTGGGTTTAGTATTAGAAGAAAAAGGTCGCATCTTACGTAACCATCAAAAAATTATTACTTCCGAAGGAGAGGGTGAAATTACTAGTGGAAGTTATTCTCCTACGTTAGGCAGTTCTATTGCTTTTGCTAGAATACCTTACGCGCATAACGAAAATTATTGTGATGTTATCATGGGCACCAAACAATATCAGGCACGCATCATTAAACCTCCCTTTATACGAAAAGGAAAAAAAACTTTTATATAAGCAATTGATTTTTTAAAGAGTGACTATCATGAAAAAACTATCCGAATTATTAAAATATACAGCAACTCATGAGTGGGTTCGTATCGAAGAAAATAATATCGTCTGTATTGGAATTACCGCGCATGCTCAAGAATTGTTAGGTGATATTGTCTATGTTGAATTACCTGTCATTAAAAAGATTTTTAAAAAAAGTGAGGAAGCCTGTGTTTTAGAATCTGTAAAAGCTGCTGCTGATGTGTATGCTCCTCTTTCTGGCGTAGTCACTGAAATCAATACAGCATTGAGTGATAAGCCTCAACTGATCAACTTAGACTCTTACGACCAAGGATGGTTATTTCGACTTCAGTTTTCAGATGCAAGTGAATTAGAAAATTTATTGGACTTTGTCACTTACCAACAACAAATTTTAGTTGAGGCTTAACATGCCATTCATTCCTCACACTGAAGTCGAAGTGCAAGAAATGCTGGCTATGTTAGGTGTGCATGCCATCGATGATCTTTTTGATGAAATTCCATCTCATTTAAAAAATGCAGAATTAAATCATGTTTCTTCAGGTTTAACTGAAATGGAAATGACACGTATAACAGAACAACGTGGTCAAGAAAATAGAAAAGGACTTTGTTTTATTGGTGCGGGTGCCTACGAACATCATATCCCAGCCGCAGTTTGGGATATTACGAGTCGTGGTGAATTTATGACGGCTTATACGCCCTATCAAGCGGAAGCGAGTCAAGGAACCTTGCAATTGATCTATGAATATCAAACCATGATGGCAAGTCTAACGGGTATGGATTATTCCAACGCTTCACTTTATGACGGTGCTTCTGCTTTAGCTGAAGCGGTTTTGATGGCGATTAGAGCCAACAAAAAAACATTATCTGCAAAAATACTAATCCCACGTAGCTTACACCCTCATTATCGACAAACCTTAAAGGCTATTGTTACTCAACAATCTATCGAGCTTATTGATCTTCCTTACTGCCCAGAACAGGGTAAAACTTTATTATCCACACTTGAAAACTGCGAACAACAAGATATTTGTGCTTTAGTGATACCTCAACCTAATTTTTTTGGTTCCTTAGAAGAAGTTGATCAATTAACTGAATGGGCACATGCTAAACAGGCTTTTGTCATTGCTGTCACCAATCCCATTAGTTTGGCTTTGCTTAAGGAGCCGGGAAGTTGGGGTAAGCAAGGTGCTGATATTGTATGCGGTGAAGGACAATCACTGGGTGTGCCACTTGCAGGTGGTGGACCTTACTTTGGCTTTATGTGTTGCAAAAAAGAATGGTTGCGACAAATGCCGGGCAGAATTGTCGGTCGCACCGTTGATAAAAACGGTAAGCCAGGATTTACATTAACACTACAAGCACGTGAACAACACATACGACGTGCTAAAGCGACTTCGAATATTTGCACTAACCAAGGTTTATTAGTCACAGCAGCAACAATTTACATGAGTCTGTTAGGTCCTGTGGGTTTACAAAAAGTCGCGTCAGCATCTCATTACCATGCTCAGCAACTCGCTGATCTATTAACCCAAATACCCGGTGTAAAATTAATTTTTAATACTCCATTTTTTCACGAGTTTATTATTCGTTTACCTAAACCAGTTTCTGGCTTATTACGTGATTTAGCAAAATTAGGAATTCACGGAGGATATGATCTGTCAACCTTTTATCCTGAATTAGGCCATGCTTTGTTGATTTGTGTTACTGAAACTAAAAACCATGATGACCTAACCAGATATCAACAAGAATTATTCACATTACTTACCGTATAACGTAAAAATTTTTATGCTTATTTTTGAATTAAGTCAAACAGGCCGTACTGCAAAAGCGCAAATCCCTTCGAATTTACCGCAGAATAAATTTTCTTGTATACCCGAAAATTTATTGAGAAAAACAGAAATTTTTTTACCTGAAGTTTCTGAATTACAAGTGGTACGACATTTTACATGTCTATCACAAAAAAATTTTTCGATTGATACGAATTTCTATCCCTTAGGATCTTGTACAATGAAGTACAATCCACGTGGTGTGCATCGTTTGGTATCATCGCCTGCTTTTCTTAACCAACATCCTTTGTTGCCTGCAGAAAGTTGCCAAGGCACTTTACGTTGCTTGTATGAATTTCAAAAGATTTTAGAAGATATAACCGGGATGTGTGGCGTTTCTTTAACCCCTATGGCAGGTGCTCAAGGTGAATTTGCCGGTGTTGCCATGATCAAAGCCTATCATGTCTCACGTAATGATCATGATAGAACGGAATTTCTTATCCCAGATGCCGCCCATGGTACCAATCCTGCTTCTGCGGTCATGTGTGGTTATAAGGTTCGTGAAATCCCTACTAATCTTGAAGGCGATTTAGATTTAGCTGCATTGCAAGCCGCAGTTGGACCTCACACTGCGGGAATCATGCTAACTAATCCTTCAACCTTAGGAATATTTGAAAGACAAATTGAACAGATTGCTCACATTATCCACCAAGCAGGTGGTTTACTTTATTATGATGGCGCTAACCTGAATGCGATATTAGGTAAAGTTCGGCCTGGTGATATGGGCTTTGATGTCATGCACCTCAACTTACATAAAACTTTTGCCACACCCCATGGTGGCGGCGGTCCTGGTGCGGGACCCGTTGCTGTTGGAAAACGTCTCCTACCATTTTTACCCATCCCAACCGTTATTTTCGAAAATAATTGTTATCGATGGCTCGATCTACCCGATCGACCACAAAGTATTGGTCGCTTATCTACGTTTATGGGAAATACCGGTATTCTTTTACGCGCTTATGTCTATGCTCGATTATTAGGGCGCGAAGGATTAAAGCGCGTATCAGAAATCGCTACGCTGAATGCCAATTATTTACTTAAACGATTACAACAAATTGGATATATTCCTGCTTTTCCACAACGACGTGCTAGTCATGAATTTATTTTGACGCTAAAAACTTTAGCCAAACAATTTAACATTACAGCGATGGATGTGGGTAAACGTTTGCTTGATTTTGGTTTTCATGCACCCACAACCTATTTTCCTTTACTCGTTCCTGAATGCTTATTGATAGAACCTACGGAAACTGAGTCAAAGCAGGAATTGGATCAATTTATAATGGCTATGAAAAAAATCCTTATCGAAGCAAAAGAAAATCCGACGCATTTAAATAATGCGCCACATAATTTAAGTCTACAACGTTTAGATGATGTGAAAGCAGTACGAGAATTAGATCTTATCTGGGAAAATTAATTTTCTTGCACCCATGATTGATTTAGTTCTGCTATACAGTTACTAACTCATCCTTCGAAATAAGTTGTGTTGCCATAGCAATAGCTTCTGAATTTAAACCCACATTGTGAACACGCAAATAATTTACACCCTGCGCTGCTAATTGATAGGACACCATCGCGGTTTCAAAGTCTCTGTCTGGAAAAGGTTTTTCTGTTATTAAATTTAGAAAAGATTTTCGTGAATGCCCTACCAAGATAGGACAATTTAAACGTCGAAATTGTTTAATATTTTTCAACAAAAAAATAGATTGTTGAGATGTTTTACCAAAACCGATGCCAATATCAAAAATGAGTTGGTTTGCATCGACACCGGCATCAAGTAATTCATCGAAACGTTGCTCTGTCCAATCTAATATTTGCTCACAAATATTAGGGTGTGAAGCCAACACGACATTTTTTTGCGCCGGAACACCAAGATTGTGCATAACAACACACTTCACAGAGCTGCCTGCGGCCAATGTGCGCATGTTTGGATCAACAAACCCACTCACATCATTTATCCAATCAATACCTAATTGCATCGCTTTTTCTGCTACGATGGAATGTCGCGTATCGATACTAATTTTTGGTTTAAATGCCCATTGTTTACACTGTTCTTTTAATGCTGTTAAAACAGGTTTTAACAGCCCCCACTCGGTTTCTGGTAAAACCGGCGTAGCACCTGGCCGTGTCGATTCGGCTCCTATATCCAACACTTCTGCCCCCTCACGCACCAATTTTTCTGCTTGAGCCAGTGCATTAGATACGGTTATAAATTTACCTCCATCAGAAAAAGAATCAGGCGTTATATTTAATATTCCAACTAAGGCACTTCCTTCTAAACGATGTGGAAGCTGTTTGGTCCCGCAGGGTGCTAACTCTCCGGTATAACGTGAACCCCAACGTTTTAATAGTTCAGTAAGTTCAGAACTGGGATGCTGCCAATCCGGCCACAAATCCAACAATGGCCATAAAGCAAAAGGTCTAGATAATAATTCGGTGTGGGGGATTTTTAGCCCGATTTGATCAATCACACAATTATCCCAAGCTAAAATATCAATATCAATAATTCGTGGTGCCCAACGTTGGTTTTCTTCTCTACCAAGCTGGCGCTCAATTTGCTTAATAAGCTTCAACACCTCTAATGGAGACAAATCTGTTTCACAGGCAACTGCTAGATTTAAAAAAGGTCTATTCCAAGCCACAGGTGCATAAGCAGGAAGTAGTGCTGATGAGCTATAAAGTGGAGAAATTTGTAAAGGTGCAATCTTCCGTGATTTTTGTAATAATTGCAGCCCTAAGCGTAGGTTGTTTAAACTATCGCCCAAGTTTGTACCTAAACTGAGTATTAGCATATTTTTTGCCTTAAAGGGCTTGCCTTTTCTACGTTAAAGGTTTATAGGTTTATCTTAATTAGGTATATAATAAAATTATTACTTTCCCAAGAGGTCAAGCGCAGCTATGGATTTCGAACAACAACAATCCCGTTTACGAGAGCTTATTGCACACGGTAAAAAGCAAGGATTTGTCACTTACGCTGAAATCAATGACCATCTGTTGGAAGATATTATCTCTGAAGCCGAGCAAGAGCAACTGCAGCTCGATGAAATTATCTTGATGCTCAATGATATCGGCATACCTGTTTATGAAGTTCCGCCCGACATGGAAACTTTGCTTTCTTCGAGCATAACCAACAACTCATCAGAGGAAGAAAGCAGCTCAGAAAACACTAATATTTTAGGTAATATTGCGGCCGAGTTAGGTCGGACAACGGATCCAGTACGTATGTATATGCGTGAAATGGGCACCGTTGAACTGCTCACACGCGAAGGTGAAATTAAACTTGCTAAACGCATTGAAGAAGGTTTACAAGCGATACTCTCTGCACTCACACAATATCCAGAAAATGTTTTCGATATACTGAGCGATTTTACCCGTTATGAACAACAAGAAATCCGTTTAAATGACATTATTAGTGGATTTCTCGATCTAGAAGAATTATCCATCCCACTTGAATTGCCACCCGGAAAAAATATTTCGCCTGAAGCGGAAACAGATGATGAAGGTTTTAGTGAAGATAAAAGTATCGATGATAAAGAGACTGATGATGATAGCGATGAAAACAAAGCCAAAAGTGCAACCGATGATGATGAAGGATTTGGCGAACTGGAGGGCGGGCCCGACCCAGAATTAGCACATACTCGTTTTGCTGAATTAAAAACACTTTATGAAGCCTATATTACGACACAAGAAAAATACGGTCGCCACGATAAAAAAACCTTAAAACAAGCCGCCTTATTAGCCGACGCGTTTACTAAATTTAAATTAATTCCACGCCAACTTGATAAATTGACGCGCAAAATGCGTGACTTATTAGATAAAGTTCGCATTCAAGAACGTGTCATCATGCGTTTATGTATTAATGAAGCCAAAATGCCACGCCAACTTTTTATTAGCACTTTTCCCAAAAACGAGACCAATGAAAATTTTCTCAAAAAACACATCAATGCTAAAAAGAGTTATTCGCAAACCTTAAAATCTTTGCATATTCCTGTCACTGCCGCACAAAATAAGTTGCGTGAATTAGAAAAAACAATTGGCATGACAATTGGTGAAATCAAAGAAATCAATCGTCAAATGTCTGCGGGTGAAGCAAAAGCTCGCCGTGCAAAAAAAGAAATGGTTGAAGCCAATCTACGACTTGTTATTTCTATCGCCAAAAAATATACCAACCGTGGTTTACAATTTCTTGATTTAATTCAAGAAGGTAATATTGGTTTAATGAAAGCCGTCGATAAATTTGAATATCGTCGTGGCTATAAATTTTCTACCTATGCCACCTGGTGGATACGACAAGCCATCACGCGCTCCATTGCCGATCAAGCACGAACAATTCGTATCCCCGTGCATATGATTGAAACGATTAATAAGCTGAATCGCATTTCACGACAAATATTACAAGCCACCGGTAAAGAACCCTCTCCTGAAGATCTCAGCAAAAAAATGGGTTTACCGGAAGATAAAATCCGTAAAATTCTTAAAATTGCTAAAGAACCCATTTCAATGGAAACACCCATTGGTGATGAAGATGGTGATTCACATTTAGGTGATTTTATAGAAGATGCAACTGCTCTGTCGCCCATCGATGCCGCTACTATCGAAGGCCTACGCGAAACTGCACAGCGAGTACTGGCATCACTCACACCGCGTGAAGCAAAAGTATTACGCATGCGCTTTGGTATTGATATGAATACCGATCACACATTGGAAGAAGTGGGTAAACAATTTGATGTGACACGTGAACGTATTCGACAAATTGAAGCCAAGGCCTTACGTAAATTACGTCATCCTACTCGTTCAGAACCTTTACGTAGCTTTCTTGATCAAGAATAATAATTAAAACTTTAGCTAAAAAGAGAAGTTAAAAATAACTTCTCTTTTTTTATTAAACTCAATTACATCCCGTTTTAAAAATGGGTTGTTGTTCTTCTAACCGTTCTTCTTTACTAGGCTGAATTGGTTTCACACTCGAAAAAAAACTAGTTGTTGAATCTATCGCTTTCGAACAAATATCTTTTACACTCCTTACCATGTTTCGTGTAACAGGGCTTATTACAGGGATATGCTTAGCGAATGCAAGTGCGGTAACTCCCATGATCAGCATTGGATTTAAATTTACACCGGGGGCTGCTTTATTTGATGAGTTTAAAGGTAAAGCTTCTGTAACGAGTTCAGATCCATTGGCAGAATAACCCATTTGTGATGCAGAAGCAGGCATAGCTAACTGAGATTGTGTATGGTCTTTTCCAGCAATACCAGACTCCGCTTTTAGGCTTTGCCATATATGGTGGCTATCTATTTCAGATCCGTCTCGCTTTTTTCTAGGAGTAATTTCCTGAACCCCCTCATTCCTAGCTCTCGCAGAGCCATCTATACGCTCTTCAAAGCCATTACGTTGGTCCACTATACGAACTATACGTTTATCTCGAATAGCTTCTAGAATTACTCTATCTTTTACACTATTCGGCAATGTAGTTTTCGGGTCATCGAAAAAAAGCCGTGAACCCAGTAAACGTAAGTTGCTTTGGGAAGGAAGCACTCTATCTTCAGATTTTCTGTAAGCCGAGAATTGAAGCATTTCCTTTTTTACATTCTCGTTATTATTATCATTTAAGGCTGTACATAACTTAGAACCAATTAAAACCGGATTGGAATAACACAGAATAACTAAACTCAGCAACTCACGCGGTTCAAATTGTCGAACTTGCAAGTCCCGAAAACCTCGCTCTGCAAACTTATTCCTTACACTTCTAGCTCTATCCAACATTTCTGAGGTATCAATATTATTAACAGAGGGTATCGCATTATACTGAGCCAGTACTGCTATCCAATCTGCGGCTTGATTATTTTCTAATTTTTCAATTAATTGATTAATACTTAAATTAGGTAAATTTTTACTAGAAATTGAACTAATAATATTTTTTAATTCATTTTCTTCATTAGTTGGGATGGTAATCCATAATGTTTCGCTCATAAAATCACTCCTTTTTTTAATCTATTCTTAAATAAAATAACATGTATAACATTTATTTACAAATAAGAATAAAAAAATAATTAATTTTAATATGATTAATTTATTTAAAAAAAACGAATTATTTTATAAAAAAAATAAAAAATTATTTAGATAAAAATAATTCTTCTGATTCCAATTTTCCACCTATAAATTTAAAGACAGTTCATATCGATAGATACAAAGATCTAAAATAAAAATTAAATCCAATTTGTGATCCAGTCTTGATTAGGTCTTTGCATGTACAATTTCTTGCCAATGTGTCGTGTAGCGTGGCGAGCGCTGCCCAGCGCGCATCGCCCAAGAGGTCTGTGCACCACCTTCCGCTGCAAAAAAAAGCGTATGTGAACCAAAAATCTTATTCGTCTCATCCAATACTTTCATTAATGCGAGAGAATGTTGTGAAGTTGACTGAATAAATAGATCATTGGATTGTTGATGACTTGGGATAATATCCATTAATAAAATTCCGGTTTTTTTATAATTAAATCCGGTTTTATACAATTGTTTTAAAACCTGCTGTGCCGCGGTAATTAATACGCGTGTATCATCCGTCGCAGTCACTAAAGAGCACGCTAAACCCTTCATGTATTGCCGATCGCTGATTTTATGCTTATTCGTAGTAATAAACACATAAATGGCTTGCGCTTTACAAGCTTGCTCTCTTAATTTATAAGCAGCACGCGCGGTATAGCGACTCAACGCACTGCTTAAGTCGTGCAGATTAGTTATCGGCTGTCCAAACGAGCGCGAACACATAATCTGCTTTTTAGCTGCTACACTTTCTAAGCCAAGACACGAAACGCCATTGAGCTCGAGAATAATACGCTCAACCACCACACTGAAGCGTCGACGCATTATTTTTGGATTGGCCTGTTGTAAATCAAAAGCAGTTTTAATCGAATAATGATGAAGTTTTTCGGTCAATTTGCGGCCAATTCCCCAAATCTCTTCTATGGGCAGCGTCTTTAATAACGAATCTCGGTGCGGCACCGAACGTAAATCACAAACGCCTGTTTTAATAAGCCGTTTCGCATAAAAATTGGCTACTTTAGCTAAGGTTTTACTAGGCGCTAAGCCTATCGAAATAGGAATACCTGTCCATTGTTTTATTTTTTGGCGAATATCTATTAAGTAAGTGTTTAAATCATAGTGTGAAAAATGATCGAGTTTTAAAAAAGCTTCATCAATGGAATACACTTCCATATCCGGACATAAGCGCCGCAATGAATCCATGACACGTTGCGACATATCCCCATAAAGCGCGTAATTCGAAGAAAAACATTGAATCTGACCGCGTCGTATCAGCTCGCGGTACTTAAAAACGGGTGCGCCCATGGGAATACCTAAGGCTTTTGCTTCATTCGAACGTGAAATAATACAGCCATCATTATTCGATAAAATAATAATAGCTTGTTTTTCTAAGGCCGGGTTAAACACTCGTTCGCAAGAAACATAAAAATTATTACAATCCGCCAACGCAAAGTAAGACATGCTTACACTGGATGAATAACATTGGTGACAATTCCCCAGATACTGACATTATTTTCTTCATTCAATGCAATCGCTGGAAAATCTGGATTTTCTGCTATCAAAACAAATTGTTGATTTTTTAATTTTTTAAGTCGTTTTACCGTTAATTGACCATCAACAACTGCAATCACTACTTTATTATCACGTGGTTCTAAACTACGATCGACAATTAATAGATCACCATCATGAATACCGGCATTAATCATCGATTCGCCTTTAACTCGGACGTAGTAAGTGGCAGCCGGGTGATGAATCAAATACTCATTCAGATCGAGATGGCCCTCTAAAAAATCATCTGCCGGCGAAGGAAATCCGGCATGTACTGCCGATGATAGGTAAGGAATCAGATAAGTATGCGAAATAATACATCGATAAGCACTGGACATGATTTTTTTAAAGTGAAAGTAAATAGTTGTGATGGATAGTTAAGCTCGTCCAATGCTAAGAAACCCATCCATCGCCATGCAAAGATTCTCTCACAGAAAATCGTCATATATCAAATTTATATATAAAAAATTTATTTATTATTTATTTTATGAAACTATAAATGGCTTAAATTATCCGATATAAATAAAACTATCTATAAGAAGATACTGAGCATTGAAGTACAAATTTATTTTTCCTAAATACTAGGAAAATTTAGTCGCATCATAGACAACATACTAGTGCAAATAAAGTTGGTTACGTCAGTATATCCAAGCTTTTTTATAGCGTAGTGATAATTTTTAGCATGCATTTGATGACGTTTTAAATTATCGAGTTTTTTTATTGTTGGGTCCATCATCAGTTTTAGAATTAAAATCGTTCGCCGAATCCGCATTCGCAGAACCCGCAACAGGTTGGAAAAATGTAGCTCTATTTTCCTGTCCTTGCTGTACACCTATATTTTGCTGCGCGTGTGGCATTGGATTTTCTTGAGCAGGATTTTCTCTATTTTGGTTTGCAATGGGCACAGCACGTCTGGGCGTAATAAGTGCTCTAAAAAATAAGCCTGTTGAAATTCCTAAAAGCAATATCGATACACACATATCCCTAATAATTGCTGGGTTTTTCAATACGTTACTTTCAAGTGATTTCACACGATCCCTATCAAACATAGGAGAGTTTAGGGTTACAGCTAATTCATCCATTAATTTAGGATTAATTGATATATGATTGACAAAATAAATTCTCAACAAGAAAATTAAAAATGACATTAAGAATAATACATCCTGTTCTTCCATATGTGACCTCCATTGTTTAAGCCTCCATTACAAATTATTTTTGGAAGTTTAAATGAAAATAATTTATTTTTAAAGTCAAATTACTTTTAACTGGACTTGGACTTTTTCTGTAATCCTTTGTAGACTGAAGCTACTCAGAAAGTAGAGGTTGCTGGTATGCGCTTGAAAAAACTGTGTAAACTTTTTTCTCTCTTCATCATTTTATATTCTGCGTTAAGTTTTGCAGAGCCCAGCAAATTAACGCTTAGAGTCTATAACCCAGGCAACGCGTCCTTGTTTCCTGTATCTTCGACATTGATCCTAGGTAATAAAGAAGCCATTCTTGTCGATGCCCAGTTTCAAAAAAATGATGCCGAGAAACTAGTTACATTAATAAAAAAATCAGGCAAAAAACTCAGTATTATCTATATCAGCCATAGCGATCCTGATTACTATTTTGGCCTAGAAACCTTAGCGAAAAACTTTCCTGAGGCTAAAATTTTATCCACTCCACAAACCGCCTATTTAATTAATGCAAGCAAGGATCAAAAACTAGCATTATGGGCAAGCAAACTCAAAGAAAGACCCAGTAAACTCATCACTCCTGAAGTCATCAAAGAAAATTATCTCGATCTTGAAGGGAATAAAATTTATATTCAAGGTTTAAAACAAGATCCTGATCATACCTATCTTTGGATTCCTTCCATAAAAACCATACTCGGAGGGGTATTAGTATCAAATGGCATACATGTTTGGTTAGCGGATAGTCAAAGTGAACAATCAAGACAAAACTGGATAAAAAAGCTTGAAGAAATGCGTAGCTTGTCACCTAAAAACGTCATACCCGGTCATTTTTTAATGAAAAATCAACCTCCTGATTTTTCATCTTCATCGCTTCAGTTTACTCAAGACTATATCCAACATTTTGATCAGTTTTTGCACCAATCTCCACATAGCCAAACTATCATTGCAGCGATGAAAAAATTGTATCCAGGTCTTGCCGAAGAAGGTAATTTACAATTAAGCGCTAAAGTTTTGAGCGGCGAAATGCCATGGAAAACGCTCAGTTCTTTCCCAGCAATCGGCAAAAAAATGCGGGTTAAATTTGGCAACAATCTATTTGAATTAAATTTCAAAGATAATAAAAATATGTCTTTCGAAGGTCTATCTGGACAATTTAAAGGCGATCGCGATAATGTTCAATACACAGCGATTGAAATTAGGCCGCAGGTGTATATGGTGTATTGGCATGAACCTACCAGTATGACTAATGTGGTACATATCGAAGATTTTGAACATAAGACTGTTTATACCAATATTGCTGCAAAGGATGGTTCATTTACACACCTAAAAGGAACATTACAATTATTAAATTAGAAGTAAATTTTTTTAACGAATAAAATAATGTAATACTAAATAGTGCTCAAGAAAGGAATTAAAAATTAATCAGTTAACTTTGGACTCAATTTTTATTAACGGAAGTAGACATGAAATTATTTTATAGTCCAGGAGCTTGTTCGTTGTCTCCGCATATCGTGTTATGTGAAACGGGACAAGATTTTATATTAGAAAAAGTCGATTTAGTGAAAAAAAAGACGGCATCCGGAAAGGATTACCTGACCATCAATCCCAAAGGACAAGTACCTGCATTATTATTAGACGATGGTAACTTACTAACCGAAGGTGTAGCCATCGTACTCTATTTGGCAGATAAGCAACCCAACGCCAAGCTAATCGCACCTGTGGGCAACTTGTCACGCTATCAAACCATCACATGGCTCGCTTATATCACTTCTGAACTACATAAAAGCTTTAGTCCTCTATTTCACGCAGAAACGCCGGAGGAATATAAAATAATTCTGCGAACAAAACTGGAAACACAATTTAAATATCTCGATGAAGTTCTTAAAAAAGACGAATATTTACAGGGAAATCATTTCACTGTAGCCGACGCTTACCTATTTACTATTTTGCGTTGGGGATTTGCCATGAAATTCGATATGAGTAAATATAAACATTTATTGGGCTATTTTGAGCGCATTGCTAACCGTCCTGCTGTGCAAGCTGCCTTGACTGCAGAAGGACTTAAATAACCAGATTATGTTTTTTTAAAAGTATTTGATTTAATTTAAAAAATTTTATTTTTAAAAATTAAATAACTTGAAGAATTAAAATATAAAATTATAAAAGTTTCATAACTAAATTTTCAACACAACTCCTATAAATTATGCTAAAATTTCAACGTTGGATTTTTGTTAATTTAAAATTAATTTATTCAATATTTGCTTAGAATTATAATATCAATTAGGAGTTAATTATGTCAGGTATACTAACAATAGGTGTTGTATTACAAGACTGGTTTGAGAAGGAATCTCTTCATGAAACGTTTAAGAAATTGATCGAAAATCCTATCATTCGAGAAGTTTCAATTTTTCGTAATGCCCAAAAAGAACCCATTACTAGCGATCAAGTTAAAAAATTTTCGCTTGCCATTCGTGGTTTTCGTTCGGATATTAACATCGCTGTTGATCATGAGGGTGGCTTGGTGCAAAGATTACGTGGTGAAGGGTTTAGCTCATTACCAAAACCTGGCGATTTACGTCAACTTTATCAATCCGGTCAAGAAACTTACGCACAGGAAATAGCGCAAGCGTGTGGGATAGTCACTGCGTATGAGCTTGGCCAAGTGGGCATTAATATTTTGTATGGACCCGTATTCGATACGTATAATCCTGACGCTGCAGTGATCGGAAAAATTGGTCGCTCATATGGGAATCCACCCGTTAACACAGCATTACTTAAAAGTTATTTAGACGGCTTAAACGGATGTTTATATTCCATCGCAAAACACTTTCCAGATCATGGCCAAGTAACGAATGATACACATATTGAAGTAGCTATTGATACACGTAACAAAGAAGATATTTGCGCACAATCTCTACCGCCTTATAAAGAACTTACTTACGATGGGCTAATGATCGCGCATGTGAGTTACGAAGCAGTTGATTTATTGCCCGCTACATTGTCAAAAAAAACCATCAAATTTTTTGTTGATAACCTACCCAACTCTTCCAAGCCTATATTTAGTGACGCATTGGAAATGGATGCCTTAGCATCCATAGCTCCTACCATAAATGAAAGAGTTGAACGTTGTCTTGAAAGTGGTTGTGATGCCATTTTATATTGTGGCGGTGGGGGGAAACAGGAACCTGATTATTTTGATAAACTTCAGGAATTATTTAAGTTTATTGAAGAAAAAAAGCAAGCTGAACCGGCTTTTCTACAGCGTTACCAAGAGGCAGAAAAAAAACTGGATCAATTATCTAACAGAAAGTTAAATCCTCCCCCATCGAAAAAAGAATATGACGATGCCAAAAAAATAATTGATATGTTTACTTGTAGGGCTTCTGCTGAAATGACGACTTCTACTCCCACAATGCGAAGATAGGCTTGAATTTCTTATGCTTGACGGCGTGAAGCGTTTCTTGCTTTACCCGTCAACGCACGTCTATTGCGGAGTCTTATCCTCAATGACTAATTTTTCAATTTAGCTATGAGTGTATATCTTGATCTGTAATATTCCTCCTTGACCAAGAAATTGTCTTATTTTTTATAAGCGATAACCGTCGGAAACATCTTAGAAAGATCATAGATAAATTGTATATCCGAAAATCCAACAGCTTTTAACTGATTATAGGTTTGTTCTGACGAGCGGTAACACTGCCATTTAGCATCAATGATGTCAGAAAAAATGATTTTTTGAAGTAAAAGATCCTGTTGATCAATTTTAGACATGTCCCACTCGCATTGTGTCGTGATTGATGGCGGAGGAGTCAAAAAGCTTGTCACTAATTTCCCCCCCAATTTTAGTCCCGTAAAAAATTTTTTATATAATTGGTTGACTCTATTATCATTTGCTTCATAAATATTCAGTCCATTACTTGAAATTAAATCGAATTCCTCTTGAACATTAAGATCCCAGGCATCTTGTCGAATTAATTTAATAAACTTTGATAGACACTTTTGTTTTGCAAGTAATTTGGCAGCGTCTAAGGTGTTTGAATCATAATCAATCCCTATTAAATAAAAATTTTCAACATCCTTATAATCCAAATAAAGTAATTCCCCCATCATTCCACAGGGAATCGAACATAGTTTTGCATTATCTTTTACTTGTTTTTGATTTTCCATTAAAAAAATTTCAAAACGCTGTTGTGTTGCGAGCATACTAGGAGCGCGATTTAGTATAAAACTCTCTAATTCAGATAAACATTCGCCATGATTGCTTTTTCCTGTTTTTTTTCCAAACCAAGGATAGGTGAGCATATAATGCGTCCAATATCCATTAATGCCTCGGTTTTGTAATAAATAACGACCAAAATCAAACTGCTTTAGCTGTGAAAGTAATTCAAGCTGACGCTTTACATCAACGTAGGATTTGTCTCCCTGCTGCTTAATTTTTTCAGCGATTTTTTCGATAGAACATTGCAATGTTTCAGGGGAGACAGTATGTGATAGTAATTTTTTTTTATTTAATTCATTAGGCATAAGTAAGTTGAACCTCACAGCTAAAAAAATTCATGAAGCTTATTGAGCAATTTTGATGCTTGTAAAGCTAGCAACAAAACTCCTGAAGAGTATAAGCGAATTCAAATTATAAAATGCAATGACTTATTATGAAAATTCGGGTCAAAATTCGATATGAGTAAATCTAAACACTTATTGGTCTATTTTGAGCGCATTGCTAACCGTCCCGCTGTGGCTTATAATTAGCCAAAATAATTTGGAGCCATTCCTCATGCTTACGATTCAACCTCTTGACCCGCAGTTTCCTATTAGTGAACAGCTCAATTCTACTGATTCACCAGTCATTCTCGTAAATATTTTTAAAGTCGACCCAAACGATATCGATGCATTGCTTAGTGCGTGGGAAGATGATGCAAATTGGATGAAAAAACAGCCTGGTTATATTTCGACACAGCTGCACCGAGCTATTGCTGGAAGCAGCATGTTTCTAAACTATGCTGTATGGGAATCTGTTGAACTTTTCCGTGCGGCTTTTTCAAGTCCAGAGTTTCATAGCCGGCTGAATGCATACCCATCCAGCACTATTGCACAACCACACTTATTCACTCGTGTTGCTATACCAAATCTTTGTACAGAATAATACCGCTATTACTTCAATTGTTTCGGAAGGAAAAATTAGTTATAACGCAACTATCAAGTTTTAAGTAGGCTAAACTTAAAGCTTGATAGGTACAACTTGTTCTAGATTTTTATTTGGCAATGCCATGAAAAATAATCTCCGTACATCATATATTATTGGAAATAACGGTTTATTATTTACGCACATAACCAAGCTTGATTACGATAATCATTCAATTATACTGTTATCTGTTACAAGAATCAGTAAAAGCACTTAAGTATTTGAATTACTGGTGGGCCCTCTAGGACTTGAACCTAGGACCAACGGATTATGAGTCCGCTGCTCTAACCAACTGAGCTAAGGGCCCTTCTAAAGGAAGGAGCCGAATTGTAGCTAATTTAAACATGATTAGCAATTTCGTTTTAGTCTCTTTATAAAGCGCGCATCAATTTTGTACCAGCTACACGCTCTGCTGCATTCTGAAGATGATTGCTACTTAAATGAGCATAACGCTCTACCATATCCATGACGACCATCCTCCCATTTTCTGCACCTCATTTAAAGAAGTCCCGTTTTGCACATGCCAAGATGCCCATGTATGTCGCAAATCATGCCAACGAAAATTTCTATCCCTGCTCTTTTAAGTGCTTTGCGCCAAGCTTTAGTATTGCATTGCTTTATAGGAATATCCTTATATGTAAAAAAAAATTCCGAATGTTTAAATAGCTGTTGCCGTAAAATAGAAATAGCGTCAGAATTTAAAGGAATAGCAATAGATACTTTAGTTTTAGATTGACTGCTAGGAATCATTGCGTGTCGTTTTTCTAAATTAACATTTCTCCAACAAAGCCCTAAGACATTCGCTTGCCTTAAGCCTAAGCTGCTAAATTGGCTAGATGAGATGGTAGCTCCATAAGTAAGCGTTCTGCTTCTTCCTTGGAAGACCAGCGTTCACGCTCAAGTCCTTCATTTCGCATACATAAAGTGGGGGCTTTTTCAATACATTTCCATTTTCGTTCAGCTTTATTTAATATTGATCGAAGTAGAGCTAACAATCGATTAACTCTGGCTGGGGACACATTAGTCTGCTCCTTTTTTTTCGCTATTTCTTCAATCATATCATTATCAATTTCATTGAGTTTCTTATTATAAAGATAAGTATTTACCCACTTCAGCTGACATTTATCATCCTTAAGACTACGCTTATGTATCAATTCCCTTAACCACGAATCTAGGCCTTTCAATAGTGCAGTTAACTTCGTTATTAAATATTAAAAAAACTTTATGATAAAAAAAATATTATTACTCTTAACTCTAGAAATTATGATCGGCTGGATAGCCAGTTGTGCCTGGAAAGCACCGTTACAAGAGATCAATGTACCTGTTTGGCCTGACTCACATTTTCAAGCAGAGCAATTAAAATACCGGTGTAGCGAGATAAACGTCGCGTAAACACCGTACGAGTCCTCGGTGGTACATATGCTTCATGTTTTTCTTGTTCATTTGGCTCATCATGTTTTGGATTGTTTAACGGCTTAAACATTAATTTGAGTGGAGATTGCGGTCTAATTAAATCACTATAGTTAAATCTCATCTCCGATATTTCTATTCCAATTTCCCCGAGTTTCTCTCTCACTTCTTGGCGGGTTTCCTTGTGCTTAGTCGTTAATTTAGGCTCAATTTCATCGAGCCTAGCATGGAGATCATCCATTATTTTTTCCAATTCCTCAACGCGTAAATTATTCTGTTTTATTCTCTGTGTATTTTCCTGTTTGACCAAACACGCTTCTAAGGTCTGTAAGCCTTGTTTTATTTGCTCCATTGATTCTTTTGCTAAGCATCTAAAATCTTTGAATAATTCGACTTGTATCGCTTGCAGATTTTTGATTCCAAATGATTTATCGGGATGAAATAATAAAACGCTTTTTTTAAACAAAATAAGATCTTTTAGCAAAACATTAGCTTGTTGGATAGCTTTATCCGGTGCAAGCCGTCCGCATCTCACCTTGTGAATCAATTTTTCATAACGCTCTAATTGATGATTAATCAATTGCTTTATCGTAGATAGGATAGATTCTAGGAATTTTTTTATTCTAGGAAATTGTTCAGGCGATTTATCTTGTAGCATTGATTCGAATATTTGTCGTTTCAGCTTGATCCATTCTTCTATTGACTGTGTCGAGTAAGTCATTTTCTTGTGAGTGTGCGGATCAACACAAGTTTCAAGTGGAATTGGCTCATCAAAATAAATAGGCTCATCAAAAATCCTTTTTTTCCAAGCAGCTCGATTCAATAATGGTGGCAACCAATTCATCATAAAGTCTTCGTAAACTCTTAAAAGAGCCTCGAGTTACTAATACATCAGCAACTAATTGATTAAAATGATCGTATTCTGCATCTAAGATCTCCGTTTTATTTTCACGAAGAGCAGTAATAGCTAGAGCCCATTTCATTTTTTCATTCAAATCACTATAAAGAGAGGCTTTCTGATGAACAACGGCTTGTTCAATTAAGGAGTTAAAGTCATCCCAAAGCGGTTTATTTTTATTATTCATATAAGGCTTAGGATCACTGGAATAAGTCGTGTTGCCAAGTGCTTTATGTAGTACTAAATTAGATAGATTAACCATGTGCCACCTCCATCTTAATCGCCTGAATAGCGGCATGGTATTTATGGACAAGACTTTCGTACTGTCGAGTTTCTAAGCATAATTTGAATAAGGTGTGATAAAAATTTTCAAGATATTTTTCATTCTATTGATAAAACTTTTCTCGATCGTACAAGAGATTGAACTTGCTCGCCCATCTGGCAAGCGCTTACGTTAAGTTCAGTCAAGGATTGCTCTATGAGCGAAATGATCTATTCTAATAGGTGCGGTCATAACTAACTCCGTTGTAGTTGGTTGTGTTAAATGTCCTCAAGGTCTAGATCACCTTGGGGAACGCTCAAAATACTAATTAATATTATAATACTTTAATATTAAAGTAAACTATTTATACTTTTTAAGTATATATTCTATTCCTTCGCGACAAAGTTCATTCATATTAGTTTGTTTTTTTACTGCTAATAATTTAAGTTCTCCCCATATTTCTTCGGTAACATAAAGAGGAATTACTTTTTTACCTTTTTGAGAAATTGGTTTTTTCTGTTTTGAGTTCATTTTAAATTTCACAGCAGTTAGAAGAAACTATAAAAATTGATACATGCTACATTAGAATCAAGCAGCCATTCGTGAATTATTATCATGTTTTCTAGATCTATTCGATACAATTTCTACTTGTACATTTAGACCTTCGCGATCAACTAAATCTTGAAGCGATAATCTAATAAATTGTTCTCTTGAATAGCCTAATATTTTAGCATATTTTGATGCCAACTTAGGGCTAACAGATTTACGCTCATGCTCAATATCGCATAAATGCTGCTTGCTAATCTTAAGTTTAGTTGCAAAATCAATTTGAGATAAGCCATCAGCTTTGCGAATAGCCCAAATAAGCTTTCCAAAACTAAGTTGAATTTTGGTAATGTTCTCTATTTCTTTTAAAGTTTTCTTTGTTTTTTTACTTTTAATACTCATGTTTATTAACCTCCTTAATTTCTACAAATTTGATAATGCCCGATTTATTGATAGTATATATAGCTCGATAAGCAATATTCAGACGTATTGAGCGTTGTCCTTTCCTTTTTCCCTTTAAAGGCTCATCATGATAGCCAGGTATTTTTTTGACTTCACTTAACCCATAATGACCCACTGCATCTACCCATATTTGAAGTTTAACAGCAATGGACAAAGGAACTTTTTTTAAATCTTTTTTAGCTTTTAAAGATAAATGAATATCGAAAATATCACTCATATTTAACAGTGTACACTAAATAAGTGTACATATCAAGAAATGGAATCATGTAATAAATTTGTTCAAAGTGATAGACTGGGTGCTAGTATTATCTAAAGGTCTAGCGCTAGAATATAAAAAGAAGATCCATCAATTGGAGGAGGCTAAAAAAGTGAGTTACATTACCAGTATAGAACAGTTAGGCCGTGAAGAAGATCTTCAACAAGGCCGTCAAGAAGGTCTACAACAAGGTCGCCGCGAAGCTTTAGCGCTTGTAAGAAATTTATTAAAGCAGAAGGTTCCCTTAGCAGCTATTAAATCAGCAAGTGGCTTTCTGAAAAAGAATTACTTGAGCTCGAAGAATCTTAAAGATCTATATCTGACTTGGTTTTAACTCAATTTGACCATTAAAATTTATAGAAGGAATATTAAAAATTGATATAGGGGTTTTTATATGTCTATAAAACAAGTTTCAATTTTTCTTACCATAAGTTTAGTTCTATTCGCTAAATTAAGCTTAGCTATTACTAAACCCGTCATGAATAGTGAACCTTCAACTCAAATTAAGAGAAAAAATGAAATAAACTCATCTATCCCAGTTGAGACTTGGTTCCAACAAGGAATGAACTTAGATTCGTTCATGTTTAAGCAATTTTTTGGCAATCAAATTTATTCCAATTACTTTACGTTACAAGAAGATCCCAAACAGTTCTTAATTTCATTTGAATTACCGGGTGTCGACCCCAAAAAAATTCGAGTATCTGTTTCACAAGGGATATTATATGTACAGGCTAAAAATGATAATAAATCTAAACATAACGAATCTAATTCATATTATTTCTCTTATCATGTTACATTGCCAGAAAATGCAAACACTCAAAAAATAAGTGCGATTCTGAAGCGTGGTATTTTGCTGATTACTATTGAAAAAACAAATAAATTGGCGGCATCTATGGTCGATATTCCTGTAAAAGAAATAGCTTGATCAAATCTAAAGTTAATTATGTCGCAAATAACACTTTGTGTCGGTTCAATGTATTAATCCATTGAATATGATTTGTGTGAAAACGTAACTCTAGTTTTATACTTAAAAAACCGCCTATTGTTCACTCTACAATAGGCGGTTCTTTATGAAATTAGCTATTCTTCCTTAATTGTTATTTTTTTAAGTAATGCCTTTTCCTTTTTAGGGATTTCAATTTCAATAACCCCATTTTTGCTTCGTGCCTTTATTTGAGTAGCATCTGCTGTATCGGGTAAGGTAAAACGCCTATAAAACTGTCCATGTAATCTCTCTAATCGAGTATATCCTTCTTTTTCTTCCTTATTAAAGGTATTTCGTTCTCCTTTTATACTGAGAATACTGTCTTCCATATTAATCTCAATATCTTTAGGGTCTACTCCAGGAATATCCGCCTTAATTAGGAATCGATTGGTTTCTTCCCTTATATCAACGTAGGGCTTCCAGTTACTTGTTTCTACAAACGAGCCATCGTTGATAGACGATATATCGGATGAATGTTCGCCTAAGATCCGATTCATATAATCAAATATGGAAGGTACTTTATACTCATAACGTGCTAGATTGGTCATATTAAGCCTCCTTTTGGCTAGGTTTTAAGTTATCTCTATCATTTTTATGGGGATTTTCTAGTGAAAAATCAAGACCAATTAAAGAAAGATTGAACTATCAATAAAAAATAAAGGTTCGCTAGCATACAGGTCGAAATCTGAAAAAAGTGGAGTGAAATATTAAACTGAGAAATTTGAATATAATGTAATTAATAACCAATACTTGTCACCTTATCTAAATTTTTTAATTTAAATTATGTAAAAAGTGTGTTGTGTTCTCTTTATTGGGAAGATCGTGTTGTTTGTAAAACATATTGGGTAAGCGTTTTATATTCTTAAATGAAACTGTATTTTTCATTATTTTTAATGAATTAAAAAATGATGCTCCACCTAGTTGAGGGATATTATTTAGCTTAGTGTTTGTGGACGCATCATTGCGAATCTTCCCGTTCGATAGTTGACTCATAAAATCAATCATGAATGAGCTTAATAAATAACCCGTTGTTTTAATTAGAGGCATCCATAACATTTGGATAAAAAAATTATTTATATGCTCGTTTAATGCAGACAAAAATATGGGTTTATCCGCTAAAAACCATAGATTGCAAAAGCCGTACTCTAATTCTGTGACTATGAGGAAAAGTATTAATTGAAAGTCATGTATAATTTTTCTATGAGAAGTAGCTAAATTTTTGTTTAATGAAAATTCAATTAGATAATAAAAAAATAAAAACGGAAATTGTAATTTTGAAAAATAGTTCATACTGACTAATAATAAACTTGATACTGTTTTACAAATTAATTTGATCCCTGAGTTTAAAGACATCGCATCAATACACCCTTCAAATGCACCATGCAACAAAGGAAAAGTAAGCAAATAATTAAGTTGCTTATATCGACCAATAATCGGATTTGTAAGACTATCCGATGGGTCTAAGTGAGATGGCATTGGTAAAATATTTTCGTAAGTTAATGGGCGGGTGTCATTAAATACGTATGGCCCTTCAAGCACATAGTTAAGTGCCACTCCATGGTTTTGATTATTATTTCTTACAGAACGATTAAAGGCTAAAAAATGTAATTTACAGGTTTTATTTATTAATTGATTTGAAAAATTTACTGTAAAAATGTAAGATTTATTGTGATCCATGCCTGACACAGAACAATTAAAAAATAATAAATCTTTAGGTAGATCACTGCTAATACACTGCAAATCATTTTGTTGAGACATTGTTATAGCACGACATAAATCAATCAAATCTATAATACGTGAAGATTTACTCAACTTAAACACAACTGAGGGATTTTCAAGTATTAAGGTATCCATTAAACGAGGTTTTTTTGAAAAAAAAAGCTGAATATAACGATTGATAACAGTAGAATTAGTTTTTAGAGTTATATTTACTCGATAAATAACATCGGTTTGACTATAGAGTGTGAGAATGCATTCTTCGGAAAGCTGTAAAATAGCTGTTAATGGGGTAGGTTTTTCAATATAACATCTAATTCTCTGGGGGGTTAAATTGACTACTTTAAATTTCTCTACCAAATTTATTACCTGAGTATCTCCAGTATCCACACTCAGATTCAAACTTTCTTGTGCTAAAATAGGATAATTAAAGTTTTCACTCTGCTTAAAAAATGCGATCAATCGACTAAATTTTTCTTCATCGGCTAACGGTCTATAAACAGCTTTAACGGAGTAATAATTTGGAGTATTAAAATTTTGTCCCCAAAGACTATCAGGAGCACTTAAATAAATGCTTTTGACTAACGCAGAGATGTCCTGATAAGTTGCAAAATGGTTATAGCCTTGATATTTTCCTAACAATTCAAAATAATCTTTTTGTAAATCTACAGTAAAATTTTTTTCTTTTAATAGTTCAATGATTCGAGTTTCATTTATAAGATAGAATGGCTCTAAAGTTTTACGCGTATATTGATGCAAAGAAAATAAGGAAATGGGAGAAATAATTAAATCTTCGGAAAGTGCTGAACATGCACCTGGTTCAATATTTTTTAAAAAGTCTACTTTACTACAATTAGAACTAACTGGATTTTTTATAGTTTCACATTCCAATATTGCTGAGATATTGGTATACAAAATACCGTTCCAACAATCTATAGGTAATCTGTATAAATCCCTTATTCCAAAAAGATGATAAATTTCATGAAGTAGAATACCCACCGGATTCCATTGATATTTTGGATTGGCTGTATTTGCGTCAATCCACGCAAATGCAGACCAACTATCCATTGTCGAGTTAATCTTCTTTAAAAAATTAATATAGTTGTCAAATGAATAAATGACCCATGTAGTCGCTAGCACAAAATTTAAACTTGAATTAAACTGTCCAAATACGATTTGATTAAGATGTTTTTTTCTTAAGGCTAATTCATCAATAGAAGAATTCATAGTTAGATTTGTTGTGGAAACTGGTCTATAAGTCAATTTTGCAAAATTGTATGCATTAAATTCTTCGCTCGCAATTTTAACTTGTTCAACATAATCTAAATCAAGAATTGATTCCTCAGAAAAATCGTAAGCTAAATGAATAATTTCATTTTTATTGCTATAAAAATTTGGAAGATTATCATTAACTAAAAATCTTTTTTTTCTTATTTTTCTTATTTTTCTTATTTTTCTTATTTTTCTTTTTATTTTTGGCATACAAATTCCTTTTTTATATAATAAAAAAATAATGATTACTTTGTCCCTTTTTTACTATTCTAATAGGAAATTTATACAAGATCTACGTTTTATTTAGGATCAATTGAACGTATCTAGAAATTACCAATGCTCTTTAGAAACTTACTCTAAAAGTAGAAATTCTAAAGTTAAAAATCAAAGGCGCAATATTTTTTTTATCTAAACCGAGAGGATATCCTGTGATAGAAAGCTTATTATCGCTTTAAAAATGCCATCACTAGTCATGAATATCCTAATAAAAAAAAACTAAAAATTATTATTACTTCTTTCCAGTAAAATATAAAGTCAACGCATTAGACACTCGCATAGAGAAATATTATGTTTACACTCGAGAAGATAATGTAATAATGGACACAAACTGTTGATATTTGAAGCAATTAAATTACGCAGCCATTCGATATGCCACATGCTTTTTGTCGGTATATTATACAGATAGTTTGAACATATTTTGTAAGCTTGCCTATATACACTAATTGTCGATAGGTTTTAGTAAATTTCTTCTATAATGCTCATTAATCTCTCTATAAAAAAAATGTAAAAATTTATCATTTCTGGAGATAAGTTTAAAAAACATTGCAATTTTTTAATTAAGGAAAGAATTATGAGCAAAAAAGTAAAAGGGAAAATTTATACCTCTAAATCGGCTAAGAAAAAAGACAAACCTGCTGAAACCCATCAACAAGCCACTCATACGAATCCCATTTTAACAACGGCTCAAGGTACTGCTATTTCTGATGATCAAAACTCATTACGCTTAGGCGCAAAAGGCCCTACCTTACTTGAAGACTTTAATTTTCGTGAAAAAATTTTTCATTTTGATCATGAAAGAATTCCTGAACGCGTCGTTCATGCCAGGGGTTATGGTGCGCATGGATATTTTGAAAATTATCGATCACTAGCAGAATATACTTGTGCCGATTTATTTCAAAGAGAAAAAGAGAAAACGCCTGCTTTTGTGCGTTTTTCCACAGTAGTAGGAAATAAAGGATCAGCCGATCTTGCGCGTGACGTTAGAGGTTTTGCGGTTAAATTATATACTAAAGTAGGAAACTGGGACATTGTTGGTAATAATATCCCGGTTTTTTTTATTCAAGATGCAATAAAATTTCCTGATTTGATTCATGCCGCTAAAGATGAGCCAGATAGTGGTTTCCCCCAAGCACAAACGGCACATGATAATTTTTGGGATTTTATATCATTAAATCCCGAAAGCATGCATATGATAATGTGGGTGATGTCCGACCGTGCTATCCCGCGCTCTTTCCGTTTTATGCAAGGTTTTGGCATACATACTTTTCGACTCATTAATGCCAAGCAGAAATCAACTTTTGTTAAGTTTCATTGGCAACCGAAACTAGGAGTGCAATCACTCACCTGGGATGAAGCTGTTAAACTCAATGGGGCTGATCCCGATTTTCATCGTCGTGATCTTTGGGATGCTATTCAATCCGGTCAATTTCCAGAATGGGAGTTAGGATTGCAGCTTTTCGATGAAAAAACAGCAAAAAAATTTGATTTTGACATCTTAGATGCAACCAAATTAATTCCAGAAGAATTAGTCCCAATAAAAAAAGTGGGTCGTTTAGTCTTAAATCGTTGTGTGGATAATTTTTTTGCTGAAACAGAACAAGTTGCATTTTGTACACAAAATATTGTCCCTGGGATCGATTTCACTAATGATCCATTACTACAAGGTCGGAATTTTTCTTATTTAGATACGCAAGTAAAACGCTTAGGAAGTCCAAACTTCAGTCAACTTCCCATTAATGCACCAAAATGTCCATTCCACAACTTTCAGCAAGATGGACATATGGCATTTCATAATCTGACCGGAAGAGTTAATTATGAACCTAATTCATGGAAAAAAGATGGTGGCCCACGTGAATCATTAAAAAAAGGGTTTCAATCTTTTGCTGCCATGGAATCCGGTGAAAAAGTACGTATGCGTCCGGATAGTTTCGCCGATTATTATAATCAAGCCAACTTATTTTATATTAGCCAAACTCCTATTGAACAATTACACATACAAGCGGCTTTAGCATTTGAGCTCAGCAAAGTAAACACACAGAGTATTCAAACACGCGTTATTTCCCATCTCCTAAATATCGATAAGCAACTTGCCAAGAATGTTGCTAATCTACTAGGTTTGAGATCCCTACCTAAGCCTGCTCAGTCATTCTGCGCGATGAAAAAAAATCAAGTGTGTGCTCCTTCATTAAGTATAGTATTGAATAATCCCAATACTTTTAAAGGACGAAAATTAGCAGTGATACTCACTGAAAAAAGTAATTTCTCCTTAGTAACTCACCTAGAAAAACTGATTAAAAAAGAAGGGGGTATACTAGAAATTATTGCACCTAAAATTTTAGATTTTAAGAATAAGAAATTTAAACCTCAACAAAGCTTCGAAACGTTCGTTTCTGCTAGTTATGACGCTATTGCAGTTATTGCTAAACCTAAAGATTTGCTTAAATGTGACCCATTAAAATTATTTATTTTTCTGCAAGAAACTTTTCATCAATGTAAATTTATTGGTTATGAACCCGAATTATCAACAATTTTTCAAGAATTGAAACTTAAACCTGACCACGGGATAATGGCTTTAGAAAGCGCAAGTGATTGTCAAGCATTCATAAAACTTTGCCGGAAACTGCGTTATTGGGAACGTAGTAAGACCTAGCTGCTGCTTCCATATAATTAACGAAAGCAATTATTTTATTGTAAAATAAACCTATTTTCTTATCATTCACTATTTTTATGTGTAAAATATTCTTTAAAAATTGCTTTATATTCCTCGCCTTACTGATATTTATAGTTATGGATGTTTTTGCAGAAGAAAAGCCTGATAATTTTGTTTATGTATCTGAAATTATTCCTAATATTAAGCAAGATTTACGTTATTTTGGCAATAATAATTTTGTTGGTCGTCCCATTACTGGCTATAAAAAACCCGTGTGTATTTTGACGAGCGCCGCTACTCATGCTTTATTGCAGATACAAACCGCACTGAATAAACAAAATTTGGGTTTACTAGTCTATGATTGCTATCGCCCGCAAATGGCAGTAAATGATTTTATTATATGGAGTCAAAATATTGAGGATCAGACGACGAAAAATCTTTTCTATCCGCACATTGATAAAAGAGAACTTTTTAAACGCAATTATATTGCGCGTCGTTCAGGTCACACGCGCGGAAGCACAGTGGATTTAACAATAGTTGATCTTAAAAACAATCAAGTACTCGATATGGGCACGCCTTTTGATTATCTCGATCCGCTATCACATCCGGGTAATCGGAACATAACTGAAGAACAATTTAAAAATCGCATGTTGTTGCAGTCATTCATGATCAAATTTGGTTTTAGACCCATAAAAACTGAATGGTGGCATTTTACTTTACAAAACGAGCCCTATAAAAATACCTATTTTAATTTTTTTGTTGAATAAAAATTGATTTATTATCTTTACTTGTCATAAACTTACACCATAAACTAAATGTAGATTAATTAATAAATAAAATGGAGCAATATAGAATGTCAGATCTTAAGAAAAATGCTTTGCAATGGGAATGGAAATTTAGAGATGCGACCCAACAAGAATTTTTTACATTTAAAAAAGAACTACGCACAAATTTAAAAAAGCTGTCTACTGATAAACGTGAGAGCCTCAAACAAGACGTTCTAGACAAGTTAGGAATAGATGAAAAGCTTATTCATGCACTTAACGAGTCCTTAAAATCTTATGAACCTGGAACGAAGGCGACATGGTCTTTAAAAACCAATAAAATGCTGGAAATTTTAGAAGGTACTATATCTTTTATCGATTCAAAGTTTGATCAGTTTATTAAAAGTATAGAAGATGATAGCGAGCTAGATGGTTATCAGATTAAAACTGATGAAAAAGATGTAACTATTATTGCAAATACCGGTTCTGCGATCTACGGAACCCCTAGATCTAGTTATCTTAAAAACGCTCTTATTATTACTTATTTAGTATGCACAGATAAAAAATTTCTAAGTGAGATAACCCTGAATGATAGAGGGAATTGGATTGATCAGACACCTAATGCTCATGTTACCCCTTTACCCGAAAATTTAATTCCAGAAAGCATTAAAGTAGGTGATATTGATTTTACTCAATGCACTTACTTTTATAAGGATGATATAACTTCTAATGGATTTGCGTATATTCATAGTGGCTATGCCTTTGGAGGTTACCGGAATGAAACCCGCTATCCTTATCAACCTCCTGAATTATTAGGGAAACCAAATGGGCCTGAAGATTGTTCTTCTTTTATTGGAAAATTAACATTCGGCGTTGATCAAATGTCAACCGCCGATCTTTGGAAACGTTGGCAATATCAACGTGCGGGTTATCCTAGGGATCAAGTTTGGGAAAACTCTACGATAGGTAAATTACTTATCGATAATTATGAAGTTATCGAAGCTAGTGAAGTTCAACCTGGCGACATTTGGGCTACGCGTAGTTTTGATATTAATATTGATCCCGAAATGAAAGGCGATGGGAAAGGTGGACATACCGTTTTGGTCATTGATAATGAGAATCAACAAGAAATAACCGGTTTAGGTTTTAATCGAGATATGCCACTTTTTATTGAAGGTTTTGGTAAACAAACTTTTCCAAAATATCCTAAAGAGGGAGATGGCAAACGTATTTTATTCTTTAGACCAAAATCTCAGTTACAAGCAACTCTGGAATCTGATCAAGAATCTAATCAGGAATCTAAGTCTACGTTTTGTTGTAATATTATTTGAGCATTTTAACTAATTTTTAGCTTAATGGTAAATTTAATAAGTATTCAGGTTTTTTATTCCAAAATTTTATTTGCCATTTTCTATTCTCATAAGTTAACAAACATATATTTCCGGTAGCCACTTTAAATTCTTTATTCCGCACATGTTGTTCAAATAGCCCAGGAATAAGTTTTAAAAAATAACGTAGCCGACCATTACTGGTAATTACCAAAATAGTGTCTGTTGGATCATATTGAGCAGCTAAGCCTTTACTAAACGTTTTAACTTCGTTGGTCATTTGCGTTGGGGATCCTGACCAACGGGCAATTTTGGGCCAAACACTTAAATTTTCCCAAGCAGCTAATTCATCGTCTTCATCAATTTCTTGAATTTGTGTATTGCTAAGACCGGCCCAATTTCCATAATCAATCTCATTTAAACGAGCATCTATAATTGGTTTTAAGGAAGAATGTAATTGTTCTAAAACTACAGCCGCATATTCACGTGTTCTTCTTAAAGGACCACAATACACTGCCTTAGGATGTATCTCTGATTTTTGTAATGCTTGCGCCAAACATTTGGCTTGTAATATACCTGAATCAACGAGAGGTAAATCTTGTGTAGCACCCACCCAAACCACTGGATCGCTTGCCGAAAAGGTATTACCATGTCGCGATAAAATAATTTTCATATCATTTCTACTACAATGTTACTAATTCGCCTTCTGTTTCTATTAACTGTTCAACTCTAATAACATCTTCTGGACTATCAATCGAAGCGTGGGTATGTCCTTTATAATCCACTAATACCACTCGAATCGGTTTGCCATTTTCCAGTATTCGTAATTGTTCTAGGCCTTCTAATTTTTCTAAAGGTGTGGGCGATAATGAAATATATTTTTCGAGCGCTGAATAACGATAAGCATACAGTCCAATATGCCGATAAAGGGGAGGCGACTGCATTTGCGTATCTCTTAAATAGGGAATCATACTTTTAGAAAAATACATAGCATTTAAATTTTTATCACATACAACCATTGTGCCCCCCACTTCACCTTTTAATTTAACATTTTGCATAAGAGAGTATTGCTTTGTATTAATTAGGGTTGCTGGTGTTGTTATTTCTAATTGCGAATTATTGATCATGGCATTGATTAACGCTTGGATAACCCAGGGTGGAGTTAACACGGCGTCTCCCTGCAAATTTAAAATAATATCTGGTTTATGTGTTAATAAAGCAATTGCGGAAAAAATACGTTCGGTGCCATTATTACATTCTTCAGTCATCAGAACTTTAGCACCAAAACCTAAAGCGTGTGTTTGTATATCAACATGATCCGTTGCAATATAGACTTCATCCACACTTTTAATAGTTTTTGCAATAGACCAAACTCGGTAAATCAAACTATGGCCTTTGATCAATGCTAATGGTTTTCCTGGAAAACGACTGGATTGATAACGCGCTGGAATAATGATGATATTTTTATTCTGCATAATGACTATTCGATTCTCCGTTGTGTTGTTTTTGTTGTTCTTGTAATTGTTTTAGAACTGAGAAATCTTCTAGTGTTGATGTGTCCTGATCAATTTGACGATTAACTGCGATGTCTTGTAATAAGCGGCGCATAATTTTTCCAGAACGCGTTTTTGGTAAGGCAATAGTAAAAATTAAACGCTTTGGTAATGCTAAAGCGCCAATAGTACTTCGAACCTGATTCATAATATTTGTTTTTAATGTTGTTGTTGGTTTTTCAACATCATTTAGCACAACAAAAGCAACGATGGCCTGACCGGTAGTTTTATCCGGAATAGGGACTACCGCGGATTCGGCAACCGCAGGATAACTATCTAACGCCGCTTCTATTTCTGCAGATCCTAAACGATGCCCAGAAACTTTGATCACATCATCGGTACGTCCCATAATCCAAATGTAACTTTGTGTATCATAATGTGCACTATCTCCAGAGAAGTAAGCATGGGGAACTTTACTCCAATATTGTTCTTCATATCTTTTTGGATCATTCCAAATACCGCGTAACATACTCGGCCAGGGTCGACGAATGACTAAAGCACCTCCTTTTCCTTGCTCTACTCTAAGTCCCGTCGCAGGATCCACAATATCAACTTCCACACCCGGTAACGGTTTTGCTACAGAACCTGGTTTAGTCGGCGTTGCTCCAGGAAGTGGCGCAATCATAATCGACCCCGTTTCCGTTTGCCACCATGTATCTACAATGGGGCATTGTTTGTTGCCAATTTTCTCAAAATACCAAAGCCAAGCCTCGGGATTTAAGGGCTCACCTACACTGCCTAAAAGTCTTAAGCTCGATAAATCTTTTTTATCTATCCATTCATCCCCCCATTTCATAAAAGAACGTACTGCTGTTGGAGCAGTATAAAAAATGCTGACCCGGTAAGATTCGATGAGCTGCCAGAAACGATCCGGTTTAGGCCAGTCAGGAGCTCCTTCATAGATAAGCACTGTCGCTGCATTCAGCAATGGTCCATAAACGACATAGGTATGACCAGTGATCCAACCCACATCGGCAGTACACCAGTAAACATCTTCCGGTTTTAAATCAAAAACTATCTTGGAAGTATAATAAGCGCCTATCATATAGCCGCCAGTTGTATGAAAAATCCCCTTGGGTACTCCGGTAGAGCCTGAAGTATAAAGAATAAAAAGCGTATCTTCGCTATCCATAGGTTCGGCAGGACAGTTTTCGTCAAGCCCTGCTATCACATCATGCCACCAAACATCACGATCTGCCTTTAAAGTAATGTCAGCATGAGTCCTTTGATAAATAATAACTTTTTCTACTAACGGGCAGCTGAGTAACGCTTCATCCATAACCTTTTTAAGTGGAATAATCTTGCCACGCCGATAACCACCATCTGCAGTAATCACAAATTTAGATTTTGAATCTTGGATTCGCGCTTCTAAGGCGAGTACTGAATAGCCGCCAAACACCACATTATGAATAATTCCTAAACGCGCGCAAGCTAATACGGCAATGATAAGCTCTGGTATCAAAGGCATATACAGCGTGATGCAATCACCTTTTTTTACATCTAGTTTTTTCAAACCATTAGCAAATTGGCAAACCGCTTGATGTAATTCCTTATAAGTAAATTGACGTTTTTCTTCTGGCTCTCCCTGCCAAAGCAATGCCGTTTTTTCGCCATAGTGCTCAAGATGTCGATCGAGACAATTATAAGCTAGATTGGTTTTCCCTGCTTCAAACCATTTTGAATACGGTTCCTCCCAAATTAATACCTTTTTCCAAGCTTGCATCCAATGTAGTTCGCCGGCAATGCTCGCCCAAAATTGTTCGGGCTGCTCCATAGAGTAGCGATAAATCTCGTCATATTCAGCCATCGATTTAATCAAAGCCTGATCAGAAAATTTTTTTGACGGGGGATATACTTTGATTTCTTTTAAGATAGTATCTATCGTCTGTGATTCGTTTATAGACATATTTTATACTCCTGGTGTCAAAACGAGCAAAATATGGCGACATTTTTCTAAGAATGCATACCGCCACTTGCGACTACTGGATTCATCAACTAACCTTAAAGCTTAAGCCAATTTAAATAGAGGAGAAATATTATGTTAGCATGGGCATTTATCTTTCTAGCTATTGCTATCATTGCAGCCATTATTGGGTTTACCGGTGTTTTTGCCGTAGCGGCAGGTGTTGCAAAAATCATCTTTTTTATATTCATCATATTAGCCATCATTGCATTTGTAACGATGTTATTTCGCAGACAACGATAAAAAATTACCGCTGGCAATCCATTAACAAAAATTTTTGTTCCTTATTCATCTAAGATTAAGCTTCGAATTTGTTCGCAAACATTGTGCATGATGTGTATGTTATGTATGCATGCCAGCTGGTTATAAAGAGACGATCCTTGTTTAAATAAAAAATGTAAATAGGCCCGAGTAAAATGCCGACAAGTATAGCATAAACACCCTACTAAAATAGGGTTTTCATCCTTTGCATAAATAGATTTTTTAATCAATATTCTTGCTTGATCTTTTTCACTGATAAATTCTAAGAAACTCCCTTTTTTGATAATATTTCCATGATAAAGCGCGCCATGTCGTGCATTGCGTGTTGGAGCAACACAATCGAATAAATCAATTCCTTTGGCCGCCACATCGATCAAATCTTGTGGATTCAATCCGACGCCCATGGTGTAACGAACTTTATTTTCCGGTAATAATGGTCGAATCCAATCGATCACCTCCGTGGTTTTTTGCATATCAAAACCAATAACTTCTCCACCAATAGCAATGCCATCAAGGTGTGCGTCTAATATAAATTGCGTACTCAATTCGCGAAGATCTCTAAAACTTCCACCTTGAATAATTCCAAATAAAGCTTGTTGATGGTTATAAACTGAACCTGCAGCGAGATAAGCCTCTTTTGAAGCTAATAACCAACGATGCGTACGATCCATCGCCGCTAAAGCGGCATCTCTACCACCATTTTCAGGAGTACATTCATCAAATGCCATAATGATATCGGCACCAATAATTCTTTGGGCTTCGATAGAACTTTTAGGCGTCAAATGGATCACCTTTCCGGTAATAGGATGTTTAAAATGTGCCCCATCCGCATCAATCCGACAAATTTTGGCATTTTTAGATAAACTAAATACTTGAAAACCACCACTGTCAGTCAACATAGGCCCTTCCCAGGCCATTAAGCGATGCATCCCGCCACTCGCTAAGATAATATCCATACCAGGATTAAGTAACATATGATAGGTATTGCCACCTAAAATAATTTGCGAACCCGCACTTTTAAGATCATGCGGCGTCATATGATTAACAAAAGCACGGGTCCCCACCGGCATAAAAGCAGGAGTTAGCACACTACCATGCGCGGCGGTTATTTTAGTGACTCGAGCATGAGAGTTTTTGCTGGATTTAAGCAGTTCGCAATTAAATTGATTATTCATGCAAAAGATATATTCATGATTTAGAAGCTAATTTTTTTTCAATCGTGCTAAGTATTCCCCGTAAAATTTTCACTTCATTCACATCTAATTCAGATCGGCTGAATAATCGACGGAGTCTATCCATGATTTGCTGACTACGAAGGGGTTTTAAAAATTCAATTTTATTCAATAGATCATGTAAATGCTGGTAAAAATATTCTTGCTGTTTGACATCTGCCAACTGGATGATTTTTTCCTCAAGTTTAGTTTCATGTAAAAAAGCCATGCGTAACTCATAACAAACAATTTGTACTGCGGCTGCTAAGTTTAAGGAACTATAATCCGGGTTTGCTGGAATATTAATTTGAAAATGGCATTGTTGTAATTCTTTGTTGCTAAGACCACATCGTTCCCGCCCAAAGACTACTGCTACCTTCTGCTTAGGATTAATAACTACTTTTTTAGCCGCTGCTCGAGCTGTTAAAGAAACCCAATTAAGCTCGCGGGTGCGTGTACTGGTACCGAATACTAAATGACAATCCTGAAGCGCTGTGGCTAAATGATCGACGACAGTTACTTCCGCTAAGACGTCAATCGCATTGCTCGCACGCACCGATGCATTCACATGCGGAAAAGACTTAGGTTCTACCAGATAAAGTTGTTTCAAACCCATGGTTTTCATCGCACGAGCGGTAGCACCGATATTTCCAGGATCGGTTGTATTAACGAGCACGATCCGAATTTGTGAAAGTGGCATGGTTTTACCTGTAAACCTTTCAAGGTAGGTTTTTTATAATCTATATCCATTGCATATAAAGGCGGACTGCATCTAAAGATATTTTAGATGCGTAAGCTATGGTATCATCTTACACTTTTAAAAATATAGTATTAGTTTTCACTCTATTATCACTACTCATGCACCCTTTTCTAAATATCGCCGATCGCGCTGCCCGTCTAGCAGGCAAGACTATTTTAGATGGTTTGAACCGTCTAGACCGACTTCGTATGCAACAAAAGCAGGACAATCGCGGCGTTGTCACTGAAATCGATATAAAAGCTGAAAAAATTATTATCTCTACTATCCAAGATGCTTATCCAAATCATGGGATCATTGCGGAAGAAAGCGAGCCGATTAACGGAGATAAATATACTTGGATTATTGATCCACTCGATGGAACCTGTAATTATGTTCATGATTTCCCACATTTTGCTGTATCTATCGCTATTAAAAACAATGAAAAAAATTATATTGAACATGCCTTAATCTATGATCCCTTACGTCAAGAAACGTTTACAGCAACACGCGGCCAAGGTGCTTATTTAGATAATACACAACGTTATACGCGTCGTTTACGTGTCAGCACACGTTCCAGTATTCAAGAATCCTTAATAGGAATCTCAATTCCTAGCCGTGGCTTTAATACGCTGACAACTTCTATCAATAAAGAAGCTTTACGCACCATGATGTCACAAGCCAGTGGCATACGCCGAACCGGATCAGCAGCGCTTGATTTAGCTTATGTAGCTGCAGGACGCTTAGATGCTGCTTTGGAGCTTGAACTTGCGCCCTGGGATATGGCTGCAGGTGTTTTGTTGGTTATAGAAGCGGGTGGAATAGCTTGTGATATAAAAGGCGGTGAGAATTACTTTGAAGCTGGACATATCCTTGTCGCTAACTCCAAACTCTGCCCTGTAGTATTACAAGCTATTCGTTCACTTTAGTTTTTGTTTAGCTTTTTTTATTTTGTTATTCTAGTATATTCAGTGCCTTTTATTTCTTTAGACTCCGATAAGCAAAAGTTACCTTTATAGGTAGAGGGCTTAAAGAACGCATAGTTATTTAAGCTAGGAATTAAATCTTTAAAAAACTCTTTAAATAAGTCCTTGATTTTTTTAATTACATTCCTTTGATCTAGATGTGTCTTTAATTTTGGTTCTTTGTAATCGAGTTTAACCTCAGCGATAATATGTTGAAAATTTGCAATTTTTTTATCATTTATACCAACAAATAAACTGTGTGATAACTCCCCCCGAAGTAGATAACTACCTTCTTCTGCCTCTAATGTTAAGGAGTCATCAGGATTTGGTAAACTTGTATAGGTAAAATTTTCTTTGATTTTTAAACTATTTTCATTAAATGTAAAGCGCAATTCCTTTTGAGCGGATGCAGTACTATATCCTAAATGTGGCCTTGATAAACATCCCGCTACAATTGCTTGGAGGGGATACAAAAAACCACCCTGATGAAGGTATCTAGTAGCAAGATTCTTCCAGTTGATTAATTCCTCTTTTCCAGCACCTACGAATAATTCCTTCCATACTTTATCAAAATTATCTGCTGTAATTTCCGCAAACAATTCTCCCAACAATTTATCGTTAATATAAATATGTCCTTTATTTCTATTAAAATCATGCACAATCAAGCTATTGTCATCAGCAGGGAAAATCTTAAATCTTTCTTTAAATTCTCGATGATAAGTAGGCATTTTTTTATTTTTTTCTCCTTACTGTTACTGATTCTATTTATTGATAGTCTTTTAGAGAAATCAGTATGTTTTATCAATTCTTTCAGTTAGTTATATTAGCAACTATTCCTTAAATAAATATTAAAAAACGTAGAGTTTTTAAACAGCGTTTATGGGGAAAAATATAAAAGGCTTAGATACAAGCTCGTCTGAGAATACTAAAGAAGCATACTGAATTAAGGTCTATCATCGACACTTTTTACTGGAGGTAAAAAATTACGCCGATCCAAACCTAATGCAACGGCAATAATTCCAGCCACATAAATCGACGAATAAGTACCTACAACGATTCCTATTACCAGTGCTAAAGCAAAACTATGAATCATCGTTCCACCAAAAACACACAGCGAAAGTACAACGAGTAATGTCGTTGCGGATGTCATGATAGTACGCGACAAGGTCTGATTTATAGACAAATTAACCACTTCTACCGCGGTACCTTTGCGAAGCTTACGAAAGTTTTCGCGAATTCGATCAAAGATAACGATGGTGTCGTTAAGCGAGTAACCAATTACTGCTAAAATTGCCGCTAATGCAGTTAAATTAAATTCAATATTAAACAAAGAAAATATACCCAAAATAACGATAGGATCATGAATCAAAGCGATCGCCGCTCCCACAGCAAAACGATACTCAAAACGCAGTGCGATATAAATCATGATGCCTAATAATGCAATAAAAACAGCAAGCGCACCTTGCGTTGCTAATTCTCGACCTACCTGAGGTCCTATATATTCGATTTGTTTTAATTGAGCACCGGGTAAAGCATTTATAATTTGTACACTTAAATCATGTTGTGTAGTTTGCTGATGAGACGCCAAGCTTATCAATATATCACGTGAAGTTCCGTAACTTTGCACTAAGATATCTCTGAATCCTGCAGCCTCTAATTGTTTCCTTAGTAAGGGAATATCTGCCGTATGATTAAATGAAACTTGTAATTGACTACCGCCAGTAAAATCTAATCCCCAATGTAAACCTTTGATGATTAAGGACCCCACTGAAATAATAACTAACAGTAGAGATAAACCTACCGCCCAGCGACGTAAGCCTAAAAAATTTATATGGGTTTGTTTTTTAAAAAATTCCACTGTTTTTACTCTTTAAAACTAAATACCAATCGGCAAACGTTTTAGAGGACGTCCCCCATAGCACGCATTGATCAAGGCTCTTGTTATCATGATCCCGGTTAACATTGAAGTGAGCAATCCTATGGTTAGAGTCACGGCAAATCCTTTGATTGAGCCAGTACCTACTCCAAATAATATTAATGCAACTATTAAAGTTGTCACATTCGCATCAATAATAGTAATTAATGCTCGATCGTAACCAGCATGAATACTCGATTGTGGTGACACACCATTGCGTAATTCTTCACGAATACGCTCAAATATTAAGACATTCGCATCAACAGCCATACCAACAGTCAGCACAATCCCTGCCATACCTGGCAAAGTTAACGTCATACCCAATAAAGATAATAATGCAACTAATAGTACTAAATTAAGTGCTAAGGCTATATCAGCAATTACACCAAATACACCATAATAAACAGCCATAAACACAACGGCCAAAATAAATCCTACAATAATAGAAATAATTCCTTTATGGATGTTCTCAGCACCTAATTGTGGACCTATGGTTCGTTGTTCCACCACATAAATAGGCGCTGGCAATGCACCCGCGCGTAACAATAAGGATAAGTTCAAAGCTTCTTGTGGATTGGTTAAACCAGTTACCTGAAAATTAGGAGGTAGTGCGGTCTGAATTCTAGCAATACTAATAATTCGTTCCACTTTACGAGGAATATGAATAATTTTACCATTCACTACTTTTGCACTGCTTTTAGTTTCAACATACACAATAGCCAGTGGCTTCCCTACGTTTTCACCCGTCACCTGATGAAAATAACTTTCGCCCCCTCCTCCCAAACTTATACTTACGGCGGATCGTCCCGATTCATCAAAGCTAGTTGAAGCGTCAGTAATCGAATTACCTGTTAAAATAACTTGTTTGTTTAATAAAACGGGTTGATTTTCATATTGATATAATTGTGTGCCCACCGGTGATGCCTTATCTACTTGTGCCAAATGTGGATCATGTATTGTATCCACTAGACGAAACTCTATCGTTGCTGTTCCACCTAAAATTTGTTGTGCTCGTGCTATATCTTGAACACCGGGTAAATCGACTAAAATTCGATTATTCCCCTGTTGTTGAACAATAGGTTCTGCGACACCCAACTCGTTAATTCGATTCCGTAAAGTATTAATGGTTTGGTCTAAAGCCAATTGCCGTAAATTATTAAGTCCTTGGTTTGACCAAACAGCGACCAGTTGTTTGGGGTTTTCGGTTGCTTCACTAAATTCAAAAGCTGGAAACTGTTGCTGTAACAATTTTTTTGCTTGGTTTAAATTACCTATGTCTCTAAATAAAATAGATAATTGCTTTTCTTTAGGTATTAATTCTGTATAGCGAATACGGGCTTGTTGTAAATTTTCGCTAATATTCTTTGCTAAACCTTGCATCCGTTGCGCAATAAGATTATTAATATCGACTTCTAAAGCGAAATGTACACCCCCGCGCAAATCCAACCCTAATTTCATAGGAGACGCACCAATTGCCTGCATCCACCGCGGTGTCGAGGATAGTAAATTAACTGCAACAGTATAATCATCCCCCAAGGCAGAGGATAAAATATCTTTCGCTTTAAGTTGTGTATCCGTGTTATTAAATCGCAGTAAAAGCGTTTGCTGATTAAGCTCTTCACTAACAGGAAGAATCTGTACCGCTTTAATCAAGGCGTTGACTTTGGTTTGTAAAGCTTCCAGATTCACATGCATTATCGCTGTAGAAGGCGAAATTTGAACCGCTGGTTGCTCTGGAAAAAGATTAGGTGCTGCATAAATAAAACCAAGTACAAGCAACACCAGTAATAAACTATTTTTCCAGAGAGGGTATTTATTGAGCATAAATGGTTTAAGACTTCATAGTCCCTTTAGGTAATACGCTAGAAACAGCTGCTTTTTGTAAATTAATTTCCACGTTTTCAGCAACCTTCAGAGTAATCAAATCATCATTTAGGCGGGTAATCTTGCCGACTATTCCACCGGTAGTTGTCACTTCATCACCTATTGCTAAGCTGGCCATTAATTGGCGATGTTCTTTCGCGCGTTTCGCTTGCGGCCGCCATAATAACAAGTAAAAGATGACTACAAAACCTAATAAAATTAAAATTTGAGAATATCCGCTGGATTGAGGGGCTATAGTATTTGCGGCTGATTGAGCTAATACATCAGTGATAAAAAAACTCATACTTTACTCCTAAGGGAATCATGATATTAAGCCAAGCAATTTACCTGGTTCGTTGTCTATTCGCAAATTTTGTCCGTTGAAGTTCTCCTTAGCTGATCCACATGGCATCGCCATAGCTAAAAAATCGATAATTCTGTTTAATTGCTTCATAATAGGATTGCATAACATGTTCATAGCCCGCAAAAGCACACACTAACATCAATAAAGTCGAATGCGGCAAATGAAAATTAGTGATTATGGCATCGATGCAACGAAAATTAAAACCTGGATAAATAAAAAGATCGGTGCTTCCAACAAATGGTTTAATCTGACTATTTAAAATCGCAGTTTCTAAACTTCTCACCACTGTGGTCCCAACAGCTATAACACGTTTATTATTTTGTTTAGTTAGGCTTATCTGTTCACATGCCGTTGCAGGCACGGAAACGTGCTCATTATGCATACGATGATCTTCTAGACGTTCGCTGCGAATGGGTTGAAAAGTTCCCGAACCAACATGTAAAGTAATGTAGGCAATATTTACTCCTCTAGCTTTTAACTGTGTTAACAAGTCTTCATCAAAATGTAAACCTGCTGTCGGCGCTGCAATAGCACCTGGCGAAGATGCAAAAACTGTTTGATAACGTTCCCAATCAAATAATTCATCGGCTCTTTGTATGTAGGGAGGTAATGGAATATGACCTATTTTATTTAATAGTTCTAAAATAGAGGTATTAGGTTCGATTAAAAAAACTAATTCAAATATATTTTCTGCACGAGCAGTGATTTCTAAACTCGCACCCGTTTCTAATATAAGTATAGTGCCTAATTTAAGCGACTTACTTGATTTTAATTGGGCTGTGATACGTTTTTTATCTACTATTTTTTCAATTAAAATTTCGACTTTTCCACCTGTGGTTTTCTTTGCAAACAATCGTGCTGGAATGACTTGCGTATTATTTAAAACTAACAGATCACCTGGATTTATAAAATTTAAAATATCTTTGAATTTTTTATGTTGAATGGCACCTGTCGTTTTATTTAAACAAAACAATCGACTATCGGTGCGCTGCTTCGTTGGATAGTGCGCTATTAGCTTTTCCGGAAGTTCATAAGCAAAATCTTCCAGTTTATATTGAGTTTGAATTTTCAAGATAAGCTAACCATAAAACAATGCAATAAATAAAGCAAAAGCCTCGATTACTCGATTAAAAAGAAAAAACCCGCGAAAAGCG
>X36_Agile_Frog__coassemble_5_pt1 | contig 78619 bp, 72 predicted proteins | sample X36_Agile_Frog__metabat2_low_PE_001 | metagenome-assembled genome bin X36_Agile_Frog
TTTCAGTATAGAGTAATTTATTGTTGAATCCTGCTAAACTGGCATTAAAATCTGTATAATGTAAAATAAATAGATAATAAAAACTAAATTCTACCAAATCTTCAAATTCTATGTTATCTAAAATTGAAACATCGTCTTTAGAATAGGTTCCTATATGTTCATTAATAAAGGAAATAATCTTTTGATTTAATGGCATATAAAACTCATCTCGACAGATCGCATGGAATAAATAATTCAAAGCTTCTTTATTTGTTTCTATGTCATCTGGCTTTCCTATTGTATTTAATAAAAAATCATTTCCAATTTTGGTATTAAACACTTCTAAAAATTTTGGCAAATGAGATTCATTAACAATGATTACTAGCAAACGTTGCATTTTTTCCAGTTTTGCATATTTATTATCGATTAAATCTTTATTTTTTTTATTTATCGTTTGAATTTCTCCTTCTAATATTTTATAAAAAATTAAGGCATGATTAACATCCGCCTCTTTATCTTCTATGGCTTTCCTTTCAAGATATTCATTATGTTTTTTATTTATTTTCTGCAGGGCTTCTTGCAAGTCATTTAAACCGAATAAAAGGCAGTCCTTAGTATTGACTTTGTAATTAACTATCTTTAAATCTAAAGTAACTGCTCTTTTCAAATGCTCAAGATTATTCTTAATTGGCTTTAATTTTAGAAATTCAAATAATAGCTCATAGAAAAAAAAACAGCGTAATGCTACTAACCCATAATTATCTTCTGGCAAAGATATATTAATCGGTATGTTTCTTGATAAGAAAAATTTTATATCGGTTAAATTAAAAGTATCAATATAAAAATAGTTACATTCACAAAATATAGCTTTTAAAATTAAAAGTGTATTTACATAAGGATCACTTGAATGTTGAATATTTTCAAAGAAATTTATTACATATTCTTTGAAGTAGGATTCATACGGTTCGAAAGATAAGGCTAACCGTACTTTAGAAAAACAATTTCCATTGATATATTCATTATATAAATCTTCTTCTTCGGTTTTTAACTTGGTTGTTAATTTTGAAGAAATTTTTTTGCCCGTAGATTCGAAATTTTCTTTTTTAATTGCTAATGTATAAAATCTTCCGATAAAAATAAAAAATAAATGGAAATCTTCAATTGAACTTTTAATATAGTTTTGTTTTTCGATTAAAATACTTAGGTTTTTTTTCTGAGCTTCAAATCCTTCTTTTTCTTTATATATTTTTAAAATAGAAGCTTGATCGGTAACTTTAACTAATAAATTATTTCCTAAGTTAATTTTCTTTTCAAAAACAGTTAAATTTTTCTTATTTTCAGATAATGCTTTCAATATATATAACAAGCAGGCGGGAGGTGAATTATTAAATACTTTGTTTAAATTTTCGGCTTCCAAATTTGTTATATCAACTACATCCATTAGTTTCTTACACTCCATTAAATTATTTTTAATTTATATACAATATTTGAAATTTTAAATCAATTAAAAAATATTTATTAAAATTACACTAAGAATAAAAAATAAAAAAATTTTTTATTCGCTAATCATTGTTAATTTACTGAAAAATTTACATACTTAGGCAGGCACTAAATTCTGCTCGTTTAGCTTACTAAATACTTTTTCTGCTGCAACTAAAGTAAGCTCTACTTCCTGCATTCCATGTACGCTTGATATAAAACCCGATTCAAAAGCAGAAGGTGAAAAATATATACCTTCCGCTAACATTCTGTGGAAAAATTCTTTGAAAAGTAATTGATCGGCTGATTTCACTTGTTGATAATTATAAATTTCGGCCTCTTTGCTAAAAAGAAAACCAAATAAGCCTCCAACATGATGTACTTGAAAATTGATATTCGCGTCTTTCGCAAGTTCTAATAATCCAGAGATAAGTTTTTCATTTATTAGATTTAATTCAGAATAAAATCCTGCTTGGCTGATCACCTCTAAAGTAGCAAGGCCTGCTGCCACCGTAATTGGATTCCCGGATAAAGTACCTGCTTGATAAACATTTCCTTCGGGAGCCAAGCAGTCCATAATCTCAGCTCGACCACCTAAGGCACCCACTGGCAAACCTCCACCAATAATTTTACCGAGTGTGGTTAAATCGGGCTTAATCTGATAGATGTCCTGTGCGCCGCCTAAAGCGACTCTAAAACCTGATATTACTTCATCAAAAATGAGTACACTTCCATAGTAATCACATAACTCACGCAAGCCTTCTAAAAAACCAGATAAAGGTAAAATACAATTCATATTTGCTGCGATAGGCTCTACGATGACTGCAGCAATTTCTTTACCATAATGCATAAACATTTGCGTGACTTGCTCGAGATTATTAAAGTCAACGCTCAAGGTTTGTTGAGCCACTATTTTAGGTACCCCTGCACTATCTGGGATGCCAAAACTGGCCAATCCGGAACCTGCTTTTACCAACAATGCATCAACATGACCATGATAACAGCCATTAAATTTTAGAATTTTATCCCTGCCTGTAAAACCTCGAGCAAGGCGTATTGCAGTCATAGTTGCTTCGGTGCCTGAATTCATTAAACGCACTTTTGCTAAATTAGGCATTAAACTGGAAATTTTTTCTGCTAAGTCAATTTCTGCAGACGTAGGAGCACCGAAGCTCAAACCTCGTTTAGCGGCTTCCTCGACAGCTAGCACTATTTTTTCTGGAGCATGTCCAAGGACTAATGCACCCCAGGACCCTACATAATCAATATAGGATTTACCTTGAACATCAAATAAGTAAGCACCTTTCCCATGTGAAAAGAATATCGGATCGCCACCCACGGCATTAAAGGCACGAACTGGGGAATTAACCCCACCTGGGATAAACTGCTTAGCTTTACTAAATAACTCATGTGAAGAAATCATATATAACTTAGACCTGTCTTAAACCTTTAGTTTTTTATATACTCAGAAAAATTAAATGTTTGATAAATATACTTTTTTGTATCTGGCGATAATATACTCAATTGTAAACGATAAACTAGAGCAAAAATGTCATCATTAGGCCTACATGTGCTTTAGAGGGAATGCAATTTGAATAGCAACATAGACCAAAAATTCAAGCGTGAAGAGTATAACAAGGACCATGCTGTTATTCAGCATTAAACTAAGGCACGATCAACTTTATGCTCAAGCCAATTAATACATTTAAAAATACTCATCAAGAGCATAAATTGTTTAAGCGTAGGGCTATTGCTATCCTTATCGGTATATCTTTTCTAAGTATTTTGTTACTGGGTCGGCTAATTTATTTACAAGTCCTTCAGCATAAGCTTTATACCACCTTAGCCCGTCAAAATCAGCTAGGCTTAGTTCCGATCGAGCCCAACCGCGGCTTAATTTATGATAGAAATGGCGTTTTACTGGCAGAAAATAAACCTATCTTTAATCTTGTTATAACGCCTGATTTAGTAAAAAATATAGATGCCACTATTCAACAATTAAGCGCTTTCATAAAAATAGATGCTGAGGATTTAAAACAGTTTAACCGTCAACGACGTTTACATCACCGCTTTGAACCTGTCCCAATACGCTTAAAGTTAAATGAAGAAGAAGTCGCTAAATTTGCGCTTGAAAGATATCACTTTCCGGGGGTAGCCATTCAAGCGCAAATGATACGTTATTACCCTCAAGGGACCCCTTTTGCAGCGATAGTGGGTTATATGGGAAGAATTAATGAAAAAGAGTTACAAAATGTAGATCCGGTTAATTACAGTGCAAGTAATTTCATTGGTAAAACAGGCGTAGAGAAATATTATGAAGTTCAACTTCATGGTACAGTCGGTTATCAGCAGGTAGAAACAAATGTGCATGGTCAAATTATACGTGTACTAAAACAAACTCGACCTATAGCAGGCAGAAGTATTACTTTAACTATCGATAGTAGTTTGCAAAAACTTGCGCAACAAGCTTTAGGTAGCCAAAAAGGGGCTATAGTTGCCTTAGACCCTCAGAATGGTGAAGTTCTAGCCTTTGTCAGTAATCCCTCTTTTGACCCCAATCTATTTGTAAGTGGGATTCGACAACATGATTACGAAATATTACAAAATGAACCAGGAACCCCTCTTTTTAATCGCGCTTTACGCGGCGCCTATCACCCTGGCTCAACCATCAAACCTTTCATTAGCACGGGCGCTCTTCTTGAAAATGTGGTTACTCCCACCTTTAGCATTCATGATACAGGAAAATTTCAAATAAACGGAAAAGGAAGGATCTATCATAATTTCCGTCGTCATGCTTATGGTGATGTAAATTTACTTAAAGCACTGACTGTCTCTTCTGATATTTATTTTTATAATCTGAGCCTACGCATGGGAATACACCGGATTTATACTAGCTTAAAGCGATTTGGATTTGGAAGCCCTACAGGTATCGATCTGCCTGATGAAAGCAGTGGAGTTCTGCCTAATCCTCAATGGAAAGAAAAATCCTATAACACACCCTGGTATGGCGGAGACACGTTGAATTGCGGCATTGGCCAAGGTTTTCTATTAGTGACACCTATACAGCTAGCATTCGCAGTCAGCGCACTGGCAGAATGGGGAGAACGTTGGAAACCCCATGTGGTATTAAGCTGGCGCAAGAGTGATGGAACGGTAGAACTTATTAAACCACAACGTTTAGAGCCCATTAATTTACCTCAAGATATTTTAAGTTTTATCCGTACCGCTATGCAACATGTTGTTAATGCCCCAGGAGGAACGGCCGAACGCTTTTTTCCAGGTGTTCCCTATACCTTGGCAGGTAAAACAGGAACTGCTCAAGTTTATAGTTTAAAAAACGATGAACGTTATGATACCAAGACAGTCGCTGCCAAGCTGCGAGATAATTCATTATTTATTGCTTTTGCCCCAGTTGAAAAACCTTCTATTGCTCTTGCTATCGTTATTCAGAACAGCGTTACGCCATCCCCTCAAATTGCTCGTAAGCTTTTAGATTATTACTTAATCCCACCTTCGCCCATACCAACTATAACTTCTCCGCAAGTTCTTCCAGTGATTGCCCCTGAAAAAAAACCGGATAACTCATTAGACGAATCTAAAAATCTATCGAATTCTCCACAAACGGGTACTTCGACTCCACCCAAAGTTAATAAAACTGACGCCGAAGATGACGAAGACGATGCAGATAACAACGAAATTGAAGATGATATCCCTCCTGTTAAGTCTGATAAAAATCAAGATGTCCAGACAAATAGATCTAATAAAAATCCTTTGGATCAAGATTTTACAAAAACAAAACCCAACAAAACTCACGATACAGAAGATTCCTTGGAATTAAATGATAATAATTCTTTAGAGGAGTAAATAACTCTTCTCTCGATTGACAAATAACCTCTATAAGGGCATGATTGGCGCCTATTTTACTCGACTACATTAATTCTATTATTGTAAGTTCGTTTGTTGTTAATTCAGGAGGTTGTCCATTGGCCAATACAAAACAAGCAAAAAAACGTGTACGACAAGCAGAAAAACACCGCCAGCATAATACTAGCTATCGCTCTATGATGCGGACATATATTAAACGTGTTGTTGTCGCTATTGAGAGTGGAAAAGCGCCGGAAGCTGATGCAGCCTACCAAATCGCTCTGCCTGTAATTGATCGTATGGCAGATAAAGGTTTTATTCATAAAAACAAAGCAGCTAGACATAAAAGTCGTTTATTAGCTAGAATTCGCAAATTAACACCTACTGCTGCTTAAAGTTCTTAGTTAATTATTAAAAATCTGCGTTAATGATCTTTTTAGGCTTTCTTCGTGCCTAGTCAATGCTAAGGTAGCTTTCCCCAAACTTTTATATATATATTCTAATTCGGGAAAAGATTTCAACGCAGATAAATGTTTTCTTAAAGTATCTACATCTGCTCGTTGCAAAGGCCCTGTCAATGCTTCTTTAGGCTTCAACCTTTGTACTTTGCCTAAAGCTTGAGACATGAGTCCTAATGTAAGATTTTCAGCTAATTCGTCATTTAAACCGGCTTTAGAGTAACAATCCTTAGCCATAGCCGATAAGGTAATCAAATAATTAGATGCCAATATGCTGGCAGTATGATAAAGCGGCTTATCTTTTTTTTCGATTGAAAATATCTTTGCTTCTATAGCATTAAGTAATGGTAACAATCGTTCTAAGGCTTCTACATTGCCTTCAAATGCACAATACGTTCCGCTAAAGTTTTTTATATCCAGCATCAGCTCAGAAAAACTTAAAACTGGATGTAAGCTAGCTACATAACAACCTAAACTCGCTACGGAATTCAGGCATTCAGAGGATAACAACCCACTACAATGAAAAACCACACCCCCTGGCTTTAATGCGCCTAGCGAAGTTATTTGTTGGGCTATAAATTCAATACGATCATCCGGTGTAGCAATTAAATAGATATCCGCATGTTTAAGTTGTTTAAACGTCGAACAAACTCTACCTTGCCCTAGAAAAGCAACAGCCTTTGCACTACTAACTCTACTTAAATTAACGATATCCTGAATACAAACAAGCTTTGTACCGACAAGCAGAGCCCCTAAGGTTTTACCTAAGCGCCCACAACCTATAATACTAAGTTTTAACTTCATTGTTTATTATTTTGAGAGTTAACCAATTCGCCCGCTTCTTTATTTAAATATACATTATGACTAGGGAAAGACCATTCAGCCCCATGGTGTTGAATACACGCTAATAACTCCAGAAACAAGGTTTGTTGTATCTTTAAAAAGTCTGTGCTGTTAACAATATTGGTATAAGCTATCACTACTAAATTAAGAGAAGTATTCCCCAATTCGTTAAGATTAACGGTTATAGGTCTATTTTTATCAATTGCTGTATTTTTTTTTAATAATGATTGCATGTCTTCTAATATAGCCGGAACCTTCATTAAATCTTGGTAACGTAAACTAATTTGACAATAGAATCGTCTATATTTTCTTCTTGATGGATTTTCTACGACTAAATTTGAAAATAAAGCATTAGGAATATACACAGGACGACAATCAGGCATTCGAACTCTACAAACACGCCAACTTATTGCTTCTACAGTACCTTCCACTTTAAGTGCAGGTAAGCTAATTTGATCACCTATCACAAAAGGCCTATCTAAAAAAAGCATTAAGCTACCAAATAAGTTAGCGAGCAGATCTTTAGCGGCAAATCCTATAACCACCCCTCCCATGCCACCAAAAGCTAAGGCTCCTGCAATGCTTAAACCAAAAGTTTGAAATAAAGATAAAGCAGTTAAAATAATAATCGCGAATTTTGCGATCTGGCTGATTCCATGGACTAGGGTTTTATCAATAGTTTTGCTTTTATAGGCTTGGAGAAAAGCTTCTTCAGCAAAAGAAGCAAACCGCCATAAAAACCAAGCGAGTAACCCTATAAAGGCTAAATTCCGAACTAAATGAAATTGAGCAGCGCTAATCCCTTTCCAATCTATACATAGCGACTCTAAAGCATAAAGTATGCCCATAATAGCAATCAACACCAATAACGGTCTATAAATAGACTCTAGTAATGCAACGCTTAAAATATGGGAATTACGACCTAAACGTTGCTGGTATTTCTGATAGACAATGGGCAATAAAAAACAGAGTACAGCTGTTATTGCAAGGATAATTAATGCTTTCAGCATACAAAATTGCAGTAAAGTTTTAAATAATGTTTGCAAAAAATTTACCTTTTCTCTGACACAATGGTCAATGGTCAAATTCGATAAGCCACTATAGACATAAATTTAGCTAAGCCTTGCATGCCCCATTGAATGACTAAGGGTAAAGGAATAGCGCCGGCATCTTCAGCAGTTAGAGCATGTTCCATTTCCTCTTTACGCATTTGCTCGACAATTGCACGACTTTGTTTATCTTGTAAAGGCAGTTTATGCAAATGCTTATGCAAATGCCTTGCGACTTGATGTTCCGTCTCAGCCAAAAAACCTAAGCTCACCTTATCTCCCCCTAAACCGGCAGTCAAACCTATTAATAAAGCACTTATATACCAAAACGGATTCAAATAGCTAACGTGGGTATCTAATTGATGAATACGATGCTGGCACCAACTAAGGTGATCGACCTCTTCTTTCGCGGCTTTTTTTAATTTTTGTTTAGTATCCTTGGAACGAGCAGTAATCGCTTGGCCGGTATATAGCGCTTGGGCGCAAACTTCACCCACATGATTTATTCGCATTAAGCCGCCTGAAAGCTGGCGTTCTTTTTTATTTAAGCCGCTATCTTGCGTTGTCACAATCTCGGCCGGACTAGGGCGAGTAGAAGCAGAAAGCGGCTGTATGGAAGATAACGCTTCATCGATATGAATAATTAACTGATCCCAGAGAGAATAATAGCGCATTTAGTAACCTTTAGAGTGTATAATACTCAATAATTGCAACAAAACCAAAAAATACGTTAAGCTTAACCAGCTATTAATTTGATCTCTACATCTATGAAAAAACTATTATACCAATTATTACTCAGTTCCTTATTCGTGATCGGTTTTTGTCCTTTAAGCTACGCCGGCTGGCCTTTTAGCTTAGCTCATCAAATAAACAAAGATAGTATCTCTCAGATGTTGCAACCTATTTTACCGGCTGTGGTGAACGTTTCTGTTCAAGGCGAAATTCCACCCAATCAATTACCACCTCCTGTACCTGGACATCCTTATCCACGCCATTTTGAAAGCATGGGTTCAGGCGTTATCGTTGATGCCAAAGCAGGTTATATTTTAACTAACGCGCATGTTATTCATGAAGCTAAAACCATTACTGTAACTTTAAGTGATGGTCGCGTTTTTAAAGCGACTCTTAAAGGTTCAGATCCCGCTTCTGATATCGCCTTACTTACCATTACGCCTGATCATTTAACCGCCATTCCTCTGGGTAATTCGGATAACCTTAAAGTTGGTGATTTTGTAGCTGCTATAGGAAATCCTTTTGGACTTAATCAAACAGTCACTTCAGGTATTGTCAGCGCATTACAGCGTACGGGATTGGGAATAGAAGGTTTTGAGAATTTTATTCAGACCGATGCTCCTATTAATCCAGGTAATTCTGGAGGTGCTTTAATTAATTTGCAAGGGCAATTAATGGGGATCAACACAGCTATATTGGCACCAGGCTCCAATGCAGGAAACATAGGTATTGGTTTTGCTATTCCCGTTAATATGGCGCACGGTGTTATGAAACAATTAGCTGAATATGGTTCAGTAAAACGGGGATTATTGGGTGTGCTAGTCCAAGACTTAACACCTGCACTTGCAACCGCGCTGCATATTTCCACAGAGACAAATGGAGCATTAGTCTCCCAGGTGCCTAACTATTCACCAGCCCAAACTGCAGGAATTCAAACCGGTGATATTATTCAATCGATTAACGGCATACCCATCCATAACGGCGGACAAGTAAAAAATATCGTCGGTATGTTAAGAGTCGGAGATAAAATTAATATTAAACTACTACGCAAAGGAAAAACCATCAATACAGTAATAAACCTAACTGATCCTAAAGATTATAAAAAAGTTGCTGAACATGATAATCCGTTTCTCTATGGATTAGTATTGCGTGATTTCAGTCAAACTATTACTGGCCAAGGTCATTTGATTGGCGTAGAAGTCGTTGATACAGATGAAGATAGTATGGCCTGGCATGCGGGTATCCGACCTGGAGACGTCATAATATCTGCGAATCAAATAGATGTAAGTAATGTTACTCAGCTACAAGAGGTCGCTAAACAAAGTAAACAAGAACTTTTAGTTAACGTATTATCGCGGGGCGGCATTCGATTCGTGGTGATTAAATAAAAGATTCTAATCAATTGTTTAGAAATAGGAATTATTATTGGAAAAGTTTGGAATAAACTCAATAACAAGGCCTAATTCATTTTCCTTTGCTGCAAAACGAGGATCTACATCATATCCTGCCACAGCAATGAGTTCCTTTTGATAGTAAATGAGAGGGACCTTATTGCGCTGCCATGGAGGGATGCCCCATTCTTGAAATAATTTTTTTAACGGATGAGAACCTTGACGATTGCTTGCATAAAATCTTTCTCCTCCTTGACGAAAAGTCACATCGACTTGCCGCTCATTTAGTAATGAATAGTTCAATCCTGCGCCAAAAACCTGCTTTGTTGTTAATTGATCCAATGTAGGCAATGTAACTGTCTGACCCAACGTCCATGTAATCAAACTTTTTTTTAAAATTTTTTCATTATCTACAAAATTAAGAACATATATATAATCTCTGTAACGACGTAATTGTACATCTCCCCAATTAACTTGCGGAGATGCATCCATTCTACTTTCTAATAAAAATTCAATTTGTTGTAATTGTTTTTGACTAGGTAAAGCGCAATGTAACTGCCTAAACCAATAACGTAAAACATTAGTTCGACGTTTAGCACTTAGCTTCTGTAAGCTAGAAATAATAATCATATTTGGTGCAGATCCTTGAACCATGCACCAATCCTGGTAGGCTATTTCATCAAGCAATGAATGAGCTTCAGCTAAATTTGCAGCAGCTCTTGCGATAGTTTTGTCGGCTTGAGGCCAACGTTGCTGAATAAGTGGCAACACTTGATGACGAATATAGTTGCGATTAAAGCGTAAATCCATATTGCTATCATCTTCGATCCAAGTTAATTGATACACTTGAGCATACTCATTAAGCTCTGAACGAGTAAAATCTAGCAATGGTCGTATTAGATAGGCTTTTGAAAATCCCTGACAAAAAGGCATGCTAATTAAGCCTTTTAGACCTGCCCCTCGTAAAAGTTGTAATAAAAAAGTTTCTGCTTGATCATTGCGGTGATGCGCTGTTAACAAATAATCTCCTGTGGGAATTAGTTTGGCTATGGCCCCATACCGTGCCGCCCGGGCGTATGCTTCTGGGCTCTCACCAGATTTAGGGCGAGCATCTACGGGAACAATATTGCAATAAATACCTAATTTTTCACAGTTATCTCGGCAAATATTGGTCCATTTAATTGAATCAGCATGCCAACCATGATTGACATGGATAACCCGTAAACGTTTTTTAGGGAGTATGCGACTTAATGCATGGAGTAAAACTTGCGAATCCATCCCACCACTATAGGCAACCCAAAACCTAGCCGATGTGGGGTATTGTTTTAATAAATACTCAAGTTTTTCGTGTGTAAACATACGCCAACCATACAAAATTTGCCTGGGAATTGTAAAGCTTAATAGAAATATCTATGAAAAAATGAAATAATAAGGAAAAATTAGATTTAATTTATGCGATGGAATGAGCCCATGTCGATTTATTTAAAGTTTTTCTCCATTGATAGTAGCCTCTGAAACATAACAGCATAAAGACTAGATAAAGCAACGCGGTTAAATACAAGGTTTTGCTGATATATAAATTAATAGAAATCAAATCGATAATTATCCATAAAACCCAATGCTGTAAATATTTTTTACTCATCATCCATTGAGCAATCAAACTTAATGCTGTAATCATAGCATCGGCATAAATAGTTGTAGAATCAGTACTATATTTTAAAATAAAACTAATGCCTGCAAATAAAATAATAGCCGCTACAACTAACGCCAAGCAAGTTGATAAACTCACTACTTGCAGCGCAATTGGCTTGTTTTCTTTACCACCATAGCGCCATTGGTACAGCCCATAAAACTGAAAAAATAAAAAAACTCCCTGCAAACTCATATCGGCATACAGCTTGATATTAAAAAAAATGATTGCATACAGAGAAACGGTTAATATCCCAAAAAACCAATTCCATAAACTACAACGTGTTAAAAGGTAAATATTTACTATTCCTGAAGTAAAAGCTATTGCTTCAATAGATATAAGCTTCATATTTTAATCTTGGATTGGCAGCTATAAGCGCTGTAAATTAGACACCAATAGCTAAAATCTTGTTGTAACGCAGTTCGAGTAATTTTTCCATAGAGAAATATTGGATTTGCGCTAATTGCTTAACAAGTTCAATTTTTAGCTGATTAGCCATCTCATCAAAATCGGTATGGGCACCACCTAAAGGCTCTTGAATCACTGCATCTATTAGTTTAAGTTTATATAAACGATCAGCATTCATAGCCATCGCTTCTGCTGCTTCGGACGCTTTTTCAGCACTTTTCCATAAAATAGATGCACATCCCTCCGGGGAAATAACTGAATAAACACTATATTGCAACATCAAAATTCTGTCTGCCACACCAATAGCTAAAGCTCCTCCTGAGCCACCTTCTCCAATTATTGTGGAAATGATAGGTGTCTTTAACTGGGACATCACTTGTAAATTTTGTGCAATCGCACCACTTTGGTTACGTTCTTCTGCATCTATACCAGGATAAGCGCCGGGTGTATCAATAAAAGTCAGAATGGGCAGTTTAAACCTTTCGGCTAATTCCATTAACCGAATTGCTTTACGATAACCTTCTGGTTTAGGCATTCCAAAATTACGTAGAACTTTTTCATTGGTGGTACGCCCTTTTTGCTGACCCATGATAACAACCGGTTGATCCGCTAAATAAGCAATTCCACCGATAATAGAAGGATCATCTGAAAATTCTCTATCACCATGTAGTTCATCAAAATCAGAAAAAATTCTGCTAATATAATCTGAGAAATAAGGTCGTTGTGGATGACGGGCCAATTGAACTATCTGCCAAGCATTTAAGGACTGGAAAATAGATTCAGTTAATTCTATTTTCTTTTGCTCTAAACGTTTAATTTCTTCGTTGACATTAACATCGGCATCGTTACCCAACTTACGTAGCTCTTCTATTTTTGCCCCAAGCTCTGCAATGGGTTGTTCAAAATCCAAAAACTTAAAGTGCATAGCTACTCACTTTTTGTTGCATCAGAAGCTTCTGATATGAGTTCATTTTCAAACTCATAATCGAATTCCTCTCGTAATCGTCGTTGCTCTAAATAATCTTCAATAGCTCGACGCTTTTCAAGTGAAAATCGAACAGGCGAGACTTTTGTTTTCTTATTTAATGCATCTAAGGCCAATTCTTCAGGCCATGTATCTAATTCTTCATCTTCAATATCTAAGATATCAGGTGGCAATTCAGTATCACTACTTCCATCACCATCATCTTCTTCTAACAAAGCCTCTGTTTCTTTATACTCCATAGATCCTACCTATTAAATAAAGCAGCCTATTTTTAGCGCTTACTTTAGTGGGTATAATACCCATTTGGCAAGTATACTCTTTACACTTGAATTTTTGTCTGTATTGCTGCCCAACTCGCATCCTAGCCACAGCAGATAACAAAGTCCAATTACAAGAGTATAGACCTCCATCCTGTTATGAATAAAATTTTACCTTTAATCAAAAACATTCGTGAGTGTCAACTCTGTGCCAATCACTTACCTTTAACTCCCAGACCCATACTACAAGCACACAACCTGAGTCGTTTACTTATCGTTGGTCAAGCGCCAGGAATTCGTGTACACAACACAGGAATTCCTTGGAACGATCCTAGCGGAGATCGTTTACGGCACTGGTTACAACTTGATAAAAAAACATTTTATAATACAAATCAAATTGCCATCATTCCCATGGGTTTCTGTTATCCAGGAACAGGACCTTCGGGCGATTTACCTCCACGAAAAGAATGTGCAAGTACTTGGTTACCCAAACTTTTAGCTAATCTTCCAAACATTCAACTAATCTTATTAATTGGTCAGTATGCACAAAAACATTATTTGGGTAATCGTGCTAAAGCAAATTTAACAGAAACCGTAGCTGCTTACACAGACTATCTTCCTACATATTTTCCATTACCACATCCCTCACCCCGCAATAATATTTGGTTAAAGCGAAATTCATGGTTTGAAAAAATCACCATCCCAGCTCTACGTCTGGCATGCACCACCGTACTAAGTACATCTCGTTAGAGATTATTAGCTTATACACGAATTCCTAATCGAATTCATAGGCTGACAATTAAAAAATTAATCTTTTTGATCCTTCACCTTTATTTTTTTGGCCGCAGCTTTATCCCTTTTAGGAATAATAATTCTAAGTACCCCCTGTTTTCCTTCTGCAGTTATCTTATCGGCGTTTGCAGTATCAGGCAAAGCAAAGCGGCGATAAAAACTTCCTTTGGATCGTTCAATTCGTGTATATCCTTCATTTTCTTCGGAGCGGATCGCAGCTCTTTCGCCTTTAATTGTTAATATTCCATTTTCCATTGAAATTTCAATATCTTTCGGATCAACGCCTGGAATATCTGCAAAAAGCACAAAACGAGTAGGCTCTTCTTTGATATCCACTGCAGGCGCCCAGTGACTAGTTTCTACCAAGGAACTATCTTCAATAAGTTGGTGACTGGGATCAAACAACTGATCCCATTCTTGCGATAGACGGTGTAATTGGTGTAATAAAGAAGGGGATCTGTATCGGATAATATTTGACATAAACTATTTTCCTCCTTGTTTAAGTTATTAGTTTAACTCAAAAAGAGTCATTTGATCACTTTAATGATTACTCCAGTTTTTTTCCAGAAATTCGAATTTTAAGGCACATACAGGGCTGTTTTATAGAGATACTTGCTTATTTCTGGTAAAGTAAAAACTTTCTTATTTTTACTTTAAAACAAAATTTATGTCCTATTATCAACATCATATCTTCATATGTATTAATCTAAGGGAAAATAATAAAGATTGTTGTTCTAAACGCGGCGCCAAGCCCTTATTTGATTATCTAAAAAATAAGATAAAACAACTAACTGTAAATCAGCAACAAAAAATTCGAGTAAGCCATTCCGGGTGTTTAGGACGGTGTAGTTTAGGGCCAATATTGGTGATTTATCCTGAAAGCGCCTGGTATCACTATGAAACACAACATGATATTGACGAGATTATTGAACAACACCTAGTTAAACAACAAATAGCACATCGATTACTATTACCTAATGCAAAATAATTTTTTAGAATTGATACATCCTCGTTATTGGCCTACTTGGTTAGGATTAGGAATCCTATATCTCACTACCAAATTTCCTTATAGACTACAACTCCAATTTGGTAAAAATTTAGGTCGAATTTCCTATTATTTATTAAAAAAATTTCGACGTATTGCAGAAATTAATCTGAAACTTTGTTTTCCTGAATTATCCAATCAAGAACGAGAAAGTTTACTTAAAAAACAATTTCAATCCTTGGGAATGGGACTCATTGAGTCTGCCATGGCGTGGTGGATGCCTGATCATAAACTAGATTCTCTAATTCATGTACAAGGTTTAGAACATTTGCAAAAAGCACTCGCCAAAAATAAAGGTGTACTTATTTTAAGTGCCCATTTTACATCTTTGGATATCTGTGGGCGTCTTTTTTCTAATATTTTTCCGATGTATGTTGTTTACCGTGAACAAAAGAACCGAGTCATTGATAGATTTTTAAAACAACATCGTAATTTTAACTGGATGCAACCTATACATCGCCATGCTATTCGCCAAATTATTAAAACTTTGAAACAAAACAAAGCTATTTGGTATGCTGCCGATCAAGACTATGGACTTACGCACAGCATTTTTCCGCCATTTTTTAACATTTCTACTGCTACCATCTCAACACCAAGTCGCTATGCCAATCGAACTGAAGCACAAGTTGTCACCCTATTTTATCATCGCCTTCCAAAAGGAAAAGGTTATCAAATAACTATCGGACCTATTTTAGAAAGTTTTGGCCAGGGAGATGACTACCAAGATATGCTGCGTTTTAACCAATTGTTAGAACAAGCTGTTCGTGCCCACCCCGATCAATATCTTTGGATACATCGACGCTTTAAAACACGCCCCCAAAATGATCCGTATCTCTATTAAAAATAAATATGAACAATAAACTTATCGGCGGCATTTTACTTATCATTGGCACCAGTATTGGAGGAGGAATGTTAGCCCTGCCGATTGCTACTGCACAATTAGGCTTTATAAATGCACTAATTTTTTTAGTCTTGTGTTGGGCTATAATGACCGCTGCTGCATTGCTTATCTTAGAAGTTAATCTTTGGCATAGTGTAAACAGCAATTTAATTAGTATGGCCAAAACAACCCTAGGTAAGTTTGGTCAAGCCATTGCCTGGCTTAGCTATCTTTTATTGTTATATGCTTTATTAGCTGCTTATATTGCGGGTGGCAGCGATTTCTTACAACATCTACTATTAACATTTCATTTGTACCTATCCACAAAACTTTCTGCATTATTATTTGCAGGATTATTAAGTTTAATCGTTTATAAAGGATTAGGCTCGGTCGATTATGTTAATAGAGTTCTAATGTTTAGCAAACTATTAGCCTTTATTTTATTAGTGATTTGTATTTTTCCTTTTATTTCTTTTCATTACTTATTTAGCTTGGAAAATGCATATCAGCTTAGTGTTATTTTAAGTAGTACGACAGTTATTATGACCTCATTTGGCTTTGCAGTAATTGTTCCAAGCTTACGTAGCTATTTTAATAATGATTTTTTTATGTTACGTAGAGCTATTCTTATTGGCAGCTTAATTCCATTATTCTGCTATATTTTGTGGGAATTAACTATAATGGGCGCTATACCCACACATGGAAATTTAGGTTTATTATTCATGTATCATTCGGGACATTCTACTAGCGACTTAATATCTGCCTTGAATCATTTACTGGATAATAGATTAGTTAATTTTTTAGCAAAAATATTTACATCCATATGCTTTGCTACTTCTTTTTTAGGAGTTGCTTTAAGTCTATTTGATTTTTTTAGTGATGGATTACAAATTGAAAAAAAAGGTTTAAAGAAGTTGGTCCTTTATGCACTTACTTTTTTTCCTCCTTTATTCATTGCCAATCATTATCCTCATGCTTTCATTATGGCTTTATCTTATGCAGGGGTTCTTTGTGCCATTTTATTAATACTTCTTCCCGCTATGATGGCATGGAGTGGACGGTATATTAAAAAATGTGCTTTAGGATATCAAGTTGCCGGAGGAAAGCTTTTATTACTTAGTTTAATGATAATAGCATTATTTATTATTATTTTAAGCTTCATTTATTAACAAATCCTATGAATATAAAACAACTCGGCGGTATTTTATTAATTACTGGCAATGCCATAGGTGGCGGGATGTTAGCTTTACCTCTTGCAACTGCTCAAGTAGGCTTTTTAGATTCGTCACTTTTTTTGATTGTTTGTTGGGGTATTATGCTAGCCGGAGGGTTGCTCATTTTAGAAATAAATCTTTGGTTCCCTTCTAATAGTCATTTAATATCCATGGCGCGTGCAACTTTGGGAGTTCCAGGCGAGATCATTGCCTGGTTATGTTATTTATTATTGCTATATGCTTTGCTAGCAGCGTACATTGCGGGTGGTTCAGATTTTTTACAAGGTATCTTACAGAAAATAAATTTCCATTTTTCAACAATTGTTACAACCATTTTATTTGTACTGTGCCTAGGCCCTATTGTTTACAAAGGGATGCATTCTGTGGATTTAATGAATCGAATTTTAATGGGGGGAAAATTACTTATTTTTTTTCTCCTAATATTATTTTTGTTTCCTTTTATATCTGCCAAACAATTAGCGCAGGGTAATAATATACATTATTTACCCAATAGCCTTACTATCATTATTACATCGTTTGGGTTTGCCGCCATTATTCCAAGTTTACGCAGTTATTTTCATAGTAATGTTAAACAATTACGTCAAGTCATTATTCTCGGTAGTTTAATCCCGCTTATTTGTTATATTTTCTGGAATGGGGCTATTATGGGAGTTATTCCTATCCATAAACTTTTAGCAATTGCCCAGTCCAGCCAATCTGCTAGTCATCTGACCAACACATTAAGCCATATACAAAACAAAAATAGCATTACTTTATTTGCTTGGATTTTTACATCCATTTGTTTAGCAACTTCTTTTTTAGGTGTCGGTATTAGTTTATCTGATTTCTTACTTGATGGTTTAGCGTTGGAACAAACCGAAAAAAATAAATTTATCGTGTATTTACTTACATTTTTACCCCCTTTAATGATTGTTTTGTTTTATCCCGCTTCATTTATGCTGGCATTGAATTATGCTGGGATATGGTGTGCTGTTTTGTTGGCTTTGCTTCCCGCATTAATGGCTTGGTCTGGGCGTTACCGACAACAAATTAATGCCCCCTATCGCGTGATGGGCGGAAAAAAATTATTATGTTTGCTGATCCTGTGCTCCTCTATTATCATTGCGCATGCGATTATAGTTGATGTTTTTTAATTTATACTCTTCGCACTTGAATTTTTGTCTGCGTTGCCGTTCAACTCGCAATCCTCATGTATCTTGAATACACTCTGGTTGCTTAACTACGCGAACCGCTCTCAAAAAATCCATTGCTGTGAGTACATTTAAATTGTATTTTTTTGAGTTTTGAAATATTTCTGATAATGGGGTAAATAGGAAATCTTAAATGTCTTACCAAAAAAAATATGCGGATGCGATTCGATTTCTAAGCATAGATGCCGTGGAAAAAGCCAAATCAGGTCATCCTGGCATGCCCATGGGCATGGCTGATATTGCAACTGTCTTATGGAGAGAATTTTTAATTCATGATCCCAATAATCCAAACTGGAGTAATCGCGACCGTTTTATTTTATCCAATGGTCATGGATCGATGCTGCATTATGCGCTACTTCATTTGACCGGCTATGATCTTTCATTAGACGAAATTAAAAGATTTCGTCAATTACATTCAAAAACACCTGGACATCCCGAAGTTGATTTAACTCCTGGTATAGAAACAACAACCGGACCTCTCGGTCAAGGATTTGCGAATGCAGTGGGTATGGCCTTAGCCGAAAAAAATTTAGCCGCTCATTTTAATCGTCCTTCTCACACCATTATCGATCATTTTACTTATGTATTTTTGGGTGATGGCTGTTTGATGGAAGGCATTTCTCATGAAGCTGCTTCTTTGGCAGGATGTCTAGGTTTAGGTAAATTAATTGCTTTTTGGGATAACAATAACATTTCTATTGATGGTAATGTTTCAGGCTGGTTTAAAGACAATACCCCTGAACGCTTTAAAGCTTATCATTGGCATGTTATTTCTGATATTGATGGCCATGATCCTAAGCAAATTAAAATAGCTATAGAAAATGCTCGTGCTGTTACCGATAAGCCAAGCTTACTTTGCTGTAAAACCAAAATTGCATTTGGCGCCCCTAATTTAGTTGACAGCCATCAAGCACATGGAGCCGCATTAGGTGAAAAAGAAGTTGCCGCCACCAGACTGGCATTACATTGGAATTATCCCCCTTTCGAAATACCAAAAGATATTTATCAAGCATGGGATGCTCGCTCTAAAGGAAAAGCTTTAGCAACAGCTTGGGAAGAAAAATGGAATGTCTATCAAACAGCGTTTCCGGAACTCGCCAAGGAATATCAACGCAGAATTAATCGAAAATTGCCTTCAAATTGGGAAGAAAAAACCAAAAAAATTATAGAGGATGTTTACAAAAATCCTTCAGAAAAAATAGCAACACGTAAAGCCTCGCAAAATGCGTTAAATGTCCTTGCCCCGCTTTTACCAGAACTCTTAGGTGGATCTGCAGACCTCACAGAATCTAATTCTACCCTTTGGAAAGGCTCTATTGTTTTAACTAAAAAAAACCCATCAGGTAATTATATTCACTATGGCGTGCGAGAATTCGGTATGTCCGCCATGATGAACGGCATAGCCCTCCATGGAGGATTCATTCCTTATGGTGGAACTTTTTTGGTCTTTAGTGATTATGCACGCAACGCTGTCCGTTTATCCGCGTTAATGAAACAGCATGTAATCTTTATTTATACTCACGATTCGATCGGGCTGGGCGAAGACGGTCCAACACATCAACCTATTGAACATATCAATAGTTTAAGGCTTATACCAAATCTTTCGGTTTGGCGGCCTTGTGACGCACTAGAAACCACAGTCGCCTGGCAACAAGCTATACAACATTTAGGGCCGACTTGTATATTACTCACTCGACAAGCTATACCCTCGCAAACCCACAACCAAGAAACTTTACAATCTATCCATCGTGGCGCTTATATTCTTTTGGATAGTCCATCAACACCGGAAGCCATTATCATTGCAACAGGCTCTGAAGTCAGTTTAGCTATAAGTACTGCACAATCTCTAAATCAACAAGGCAGACAAATTAGAGTGGTATCTATGCCTTCTGCTGATCGTTTTGAACAACAAGATTTAGCCTATAAAGCTAAAATTTTGCCTAATTCGATTACATTACGCCTTGCTATAGAAGCAGGAACTAAAGATTTTTGGTACCGGTATGTAGGTAATAAAGGCAAAGTGATCGGACTTAACCAGTTCGGCGAATCTGCACCGGGTACTGAAGTCTTTAAAAATTTTGGGTTTACTACTGAAAATGTTATTAAAACACTAAACCAACTATTAACCCATTAAACTAGGGGGAGCATTATGACAATACGTATCGCTATTAATGGTTATGGTCGTATAGGCCGTAATATTTTAAGGGCTTTTTTTGAAAATCCTAAGCAGCATGCTGTAGAAATTATAGCAATAAATGACTTAGGTAATATCGAAATTAATGCTCACCTAACCCGCTACGACACTACTCATGGGAAATTTAAAGGAACCATAGACATCGATAAAGATTATTTAATTGTCAATAATCAGCGGATAAAAATTTTTTCAGAACGGGATCCAGAAAATCTACCTTGGAAAGAATTAGATATTGATGTTGTTCACGAATGTACTGGCCTATTCACTTCACCAGAGAAAGCTGGGAAACATATCAAAACAGGGGCAAAAAAAGTTATTATTTCCGCTCCCGCTGGTAATGGGGTGGATGCCACTATTGTTTACGGGGTTAATCACCACACCTTAAAAAGTAGCGATACCATTATCTCTAATGCTTCTTGCACCACCAATTGTCTAGCCCCTCTTGCTAAAGCTTTACATGAGAATCTAGGGATTATTCAGGGTTTAATGACCACTATTCACGCTTACACTAACGATCAAGTGCTTATCGACACTTATCACCCCGATATGTATCGGGCACGATCTGCAACTCATTCTATGATCCCTGCTAAAACAGGAGCAGCTTCGGCACTCGGTTTAGTGCTACCTGAACTCGCTGGAAAACTTGACGGTTTAGCTATACGCGTTCCTACGATAAATGTGTCTTTAGTCGATTTAAGTTTTCAAGCAAAACGCATAACGACCGCAAAAGAAGTAAATGAAATCTTAAAAAAAGCCTCTGAAAGTACCTCGCTTAAAGGTCTCCTTAATTACAGTGAAGAGCCCCTCGTTTCTATAGATTACAATCACAATCCAGCATCTTCCACTGTAGATGCAAACCAAACTCGTGTTATTGGCGATTTTGTTAAGGTTCTTGCTTGGTATGACAATGAATGGGGATTTTCTAATCGGATGCTGGATGTTACCACTGCATTAATGAATGCAGCTTAATTTATCAATATAAATGATATTTAAATATAAATGTGGGTTCGAAAATTAACAGGTTATGAGAAGGGCTTTGAAACTTAAACCCGAAAAATTAAGGGAAAAGCTACACTTTTATCGGAAATATAGTATAGATATAGCCAAATAATGTTATAGTATTAGGTTCAATTTCGCTCAATTAATAGAGAATTCATATGGCACGCGTAACGGTAGAAGATTGTTTAAAGAAAGTTAAAAATCATTTTGAATTAGTCATCCTAGCTTCGAAACGGGCCAGGCAAATTGCTAAAGGCGGCATGGCCATGGTTGATCCCGAAAACGACAAACCTACAGTGATAGCCTTACGAGAAATCGCTGATGGAAAACTCAATGAAGCAGGAGAAAAATCAAATGAGGAAATTGGCGGCATAAGTGGATCTGAATCTATGGGCTTTTAAAAAGCCGGGGGAGCTTGCATGCACATGTTTAGTGACCTCAAACAAGAACTACAAGCCTATCTATCCCCTCAGCAAATAAAACAAGTTTATTACGCTTATCAATTTGCTGCTAGGGCCCATTCTGGCCAAAAACGCCATAGTGGAGATCCTTACATTAGCCATCCAATTGCGGTTGCTAAAATTCTCGCTCAAATGCGCATGGATGTTCAAACCATAAACGTTGCAATTTTACATGATGTGATTGAAGACACTCCCATTGAAAAAACTGTTTTAACTACGACATTTGGCAATGAAATAGCAGAACTTGTTGATGGGATGAGTAAACTGACCCAAATTCAATTCCAAAGTCGCGCTGAAGCTCAAGCAGAAAATTTTCGTAAAATGCTGCTAGCCATGGCAAAAGATATTCGCATCATTATCATAAAATTAGCGGATCGTTTGCATAATATGCGCACCTTATCTGCAGTTCCTGCAGAAAAACGTCATCGTATTGCTAAAGAAACATTAGATATTTACGCCCCTATCGCACAGCGATTAGGTATGCATATAGTACGCATAGAATTAGAAGATCTTTGTTTTTTAAATCTATATCCATGGCGGTATCGAATATTACAAGAAACGGTACAAAAAAATCGTCGCAAGCATAAAACAAGTATCCATAAAATAGAATCCGCTTTAAAAGAGTGTTTGGACAAACATCATTTACCTTTTCATACTATTTGGCATAAAAAAAAGCATCTTTATCAAATTTATAAAAAAATGCGGGAAAATCATTTAGCCTTTAATGAGATCATTGATGTTCCTATTTTTTGTATTATTGTAGATAATATTGATAGTTGCTATCGCGTGTTGGGTGCTGTGCATAACCTTTTTAAACCTCTGCCGGATCATTTCCATGACTATATCGCACTTCCTAAGGCGAATGGTTATCAAGCATTACATACTACTTTATTTGGCCCTGCTGCCACTTCAATTCACATACAAATTCGTACGACTATGATGGATAATGGTGCTGATCACGGTATTGTAAGTTACTGGTTAGAAGAAAAAACTAAAGCTAACGAACTTCGTCCACATTTACGAGCACGAGAATGGCTTAAACGTTTACTTGATATTCAACAAACGACTTCTAGTTCCTTAGAATTTATGGAGACAGTTAAAATCGACCTTTTTCCCACGGATATATATACCTTTACTCCGAAAGGTGACATCATTGAACTCCCTCACAAAGCAACTTTGATCGATTTTGCTTATGCAATTCATTCTGATATTGGGAACCATTGTATAGCAGCTAAAATTGATAAGCATCTAGTACCACTCAGCACCCACCTACAAAGTGGTCAAACAGTAGAAATCATAACTGATCAGAAAACTTTTCCTGATTCACGCTGGTTAGAGTTTGTAGCAACGGGACGCGCTCGTAGTCATATCAGACAATTTTTCAAAAATAAGCAACATAATGAAGCAGTACAACTAGGCCAGCGCCTGCTGGACAACAATTTAACTCCTTTAGGACAGGATAGTACAAATATCAACTCTAAAAATTTAAGTAAGACCTTACAAAAGTTTCAATACGATTCTTTGGAAAACTTACTCGAAGCTATTGGAATCGGTTATATACACCCTGCTTTAGTCGCTTATTCATTATGTAGTTTGAAACCCAATTTTAAAAATCAAATTAATTCATTACCATTGTTTCTAAAAAATGCAGATAATGGTTTAATCAAGTTTGCCGAGTGTTGTCGACCTATACCAGGCGATGAAATTATAGGTTTACTCAATGCCGGGCATGGTCTTACAGTGCATTTACAACGATGTAAATATGCAGCGCGACTTATTAAAAAAAATCCTGAACGCGCCATTTACATACAATGGGAAAAACAAACTAACGGTTTTTTTAAAACTGATATTTATATTGAAACTATTAATCAACACGGTGTATTAGCATTATTAACACATAACATTGCTAAAGCCGATGCTAATATTGAAAATATTAAAGTAGAAAGTCGCGATAGAAAACATAGTATTATTCATTTTACTTTATCAGTATTCAATCGCAAACATTTAGCCAAAGTCATCCGTTTTTTACGGACAATACAATGTATAATAAAAATTAGTCGTCATCTTTCATTATAAAAAATTATCTTAAATTTTACTAAAACACAGTCAAAAATTCAAATGTGAAGACTAATAGGAAAAGCATCGATTAGCCTAATATCTCCGACGTAAATTGCTGCTAAACGCCTCCCCCAGTGATCCGCAACGTAATCGACCTTAAACCCTATGTTTTTTAATTGTTTCTCAGCAGTTTCTGAGCTTGGAGCTAGTTTTAAAATTTTTGGAAATTGACTCGCCTTCGCGCGTTGTTCTAAACTCAAACGAGTATTCCTCGAACTTAAAGCTAAACCATCTGTTGCACGAATTATTGAACACCCAATGATTTCTGTTTCCAAAAAAAGTGCTCGGGCCATTTTTTTGATGAGTAATAATTGTTGATAATCTTTTTCGCCATAATATGCATGAGTGGGTCTTACAATATTCAAATATTTTAACACCACTGTTAACATCCCAATAAAATGTCCAGGACGAAACTTTGCTTCTAATTCTTTGCTTAGATCACTGGTATCGTGAATTTGAATTTGATAATTATCAGCATAAACAGTTTCAGAATCTAACAATAGCAAATAATCTACTTTCTGCTTATTTAGTAAAACAATATCTTCATCTAAACTAAGTGGATAATGTATAAAATCCTCTATTTGATTAAATTGCTTAACATTTACAAAAATAGCTACTATAGTCAAATCATTTTCAGCCTGAGAACGAGCACAAAGACTTAAATGTCCTGCATGCAAATGACCCATGGTATGAACAAATCCTATATTTTTATTATTATTTTTTTTCCTTATGGTTTGCCAATCTTCAAGATTAGTAACTATGTTCATAACCAGGAAATTCTTTGTGTTTAACAGAATGACTATAATGTTCCACTGCTTTTCGAATCAACTGATTACCATTGAGAAAGTGGTTAACAAATTTTGGTTTGAAATCCAGATTGAGTCCTAATAAATCTTGCAAGACTAAAACCTGACCGTCAGTATCAACACCAGCTCCTATACCAATTGTTGAAATTTTTAGAGAAGTTGTTATTTCTTTTGCCAGTTGTGCTGGAACACACTCGAGAACTATAGCAAAACAACCCGCTTGCTCTAAAGCAAAGGCATCTTCTTTAAGTCGCTCTGCCTGGGTATGGGTTTTCCCCTGAACTTTATATCCACCCAAACTATTAACGAATTGGGGAGTTAAACCTAAATGACCCATAACTGGAATACCTGATTCGACTAAATGCCTTATTAAGGAAAGATTTCCTGCTGCACCTTCTAATTTAACAGCTTGTGCACCTGCTTGCATAAGCCTTTGTACAGCGATGACACTAAGACTTAACGATCGGCGATAACTTAAAAAAGGAAGATCGGTAATGAGAAATTTAGAAGGAGCACCTCGGCATACCGCAGCAGTATGAAGTTCCATCATAGTCATTGTAGCCATAACGGTATCCTTAAACCCATGCACAGTCATGGCAAGACTATCACCAATTAATAATGCATCTAACGAAGAATCATTAAGAATTTTTGCGGTACTATAATCATAACAAGTTAAGATTACGATTTTTTCTTTGGTTATTTTTTTTTTAGTAAATTGTAAAACGTTCATGCGCTAGTCACCAAAAAGAGATAACAATAGCGTAGAACATTAGGTACCTGTCGCATGATCAAGTCCTCATTGCTTTTTGAAAAAAATTACTGTCTCCTTTCACCAGGAATAGGAGCAAAGACATAGTTTAAAGTGCTAATGTTCAATTATCAAGCAATCCGCCTATATAGTTGTATTTTTGGAAATGATCGTAGGATCAAAAAAGTATTTCTTTGCATTTTGCAACTATCAAAGAAATAAAAAGAATATTAAGAGAATGTTAGCATTTTGCAGTATTATGCATATGATTCGCTACTATTTGCAGTAATTGTTGGGCTATTAATTGTTTAGGCGCACGCGCTAAGTGGATAGGAACATCAGAAGATAATACAGTTACTTCATTTTTATCACTATCAAAACCAATATCCCCTTGACTAACATCATTAACCACCATTAAATCTATGTTTTTGCTCCTACGCTTCTCTTCAGCAAATTTTAAGGTATATTCAGTTTCTGCAGCAAAACCGACCAATAAAGGTTTAGCTTCTAAGTTCATTTGACTGACAGTATTCAAAATGTCAATGGTAGGTTTTAATTGTAAAGTTAACGGTGCATTCGATTTTTTAATTTTGTGTAACGCTGGGTTTACAACTTGATAATCTGCGACAGCAGCAGTACTTATAAAAACCGTCTGATGACTAATTTCCTGCTCCACGGCCGATAGCATTTCGCTGGCAGTCTTCACTGATATAAATTTCAATTTCCTTGGAGGTGTTAAAGCGACTGGTCCACTAATAAGTGTAACTTCAGCACCCGCTTCTATGGCAGCCTGGGCTAAAGCAAATCCCATCTTACCTGAACTACGATTTGATAAATAGCGAACGGGATCGATGCATTCTTGAGTCGGACCTGCAGTAATTAAAATTCTTTGGTTGTGTAAGTAGGGTTTGATAAATACTTTTGATAAAGAGTCCACTATCTCTAAAGGTTCCAACATGCGCCCTAAACCAAACTCTCCACAGGCTTGACTCCCTTCTCCAGGCCCTATAAATAAACAATCCCTTTCTTTAAGCATATTAACATTATCTTGCGTTGCTTTATTAAACCACATCGTTTGATTCATCGCAGGTACAATAATTAAACGTGTGCTGGACGCCAAACATAATGTACTCAATAAATCATCAGCAAAACCGTGAGCTAATTTAGCAATCACATGTGCTGTCGCAGGAGCTATCAAAATACAATCGGGCCATCGTGCAAGGTCAATATGACTCATTGCAGCTTCAGCTTCAACATCTATAAGTTCTTCATATATTTTGTGTTGTGAAACTGTTTGCAGTGTCAAAGGTGTTACAAAAGCTTTGCCACAAGAAGTTAAAACAACTCTGATATCATGATGTTGTTCTTTGAGTTTTCTAATAAGTTCCGGAGTTTTATAAGCAGCAATACTACCTGTAATACCCAATAATATGCGTTTGTTCATTGACTTAGAATAACAAAAAGGAGCATTAAAAGTAATGCCCCTTTTTGTAACATTTTAATTTTTACTCACAGCAAATTGGATTTTTAGAATGGACTGCGTAGTAAAACAACCTGAATATATTCAAAATACATGAGGATTGTGAATTGAACGTCAACACAGTCAAAAACTCAAGTGCGCAGAGTATGTTTTTTAAAAATATAAACCTATTTGTAAAGTAATTGTATTACCACTTTTTCCCGTTCCATTAATGGGATTAAAGCCGGATTGACCAGTGGCAACATCCATTGCGCTATAGTCAATATCGTGACGAAATTCTAAACTTTCAATGGTATCTTTCCAAACAGATGTACTTAGAGTGGCTATATAACGCTTCTTAGGAATAAGTAAACCTAAGGCATCCTTTGATTGATCATATCCAATAATAATTGCACTTGGTTTTTCTAAGACATCAAACTTATAAGCCGCTTCTGTGTGAAAAGCTGCTGGCTTAGCACCTTGCCCATTAATGGATAATACTGACTGTGCAAATGAGCGGCTAGCGGTAACATACTCGCTAGTTAAGCTAAAAGCACCCACGCTTAAAGTTCCGCGTGCATCCAACCCTGACACAGGGTTCATTAACTCAGTATTATTATTAGTAGCAAATCCTTCAAAATTTCCAAGGCCATTGTTACCGTTATGTTGCATACCTAAAGAATCTGCAATATTACGAATATAACTTCCTCCTATATCAATATTCCATTTTGGCTTAGTGAAAATATATTCAGCGTTAGCACCATAATTTCGTAGACCATTATTATCTATGCTAGTTCGGCTTGGGCCTCTGAAAACGAAGGCCGATAAATTTAAATCATTTGCATCATTAAATTGTTTTGAAAAACCTATCTCTAGAGCTCTAGCTTTGGTTCTACCTAAGGTTTTAGTAAATGGATCACTAATCATCGAAGATGAATACTGACCAAATGGTACATAAAACTGACCCATAGTTGCATACAGAGGAAACTTAGCTAAATTTCCTATTGTTAAAAATCCTCGTTCTAAAAGAACACGTGAATTATCAATTCGTCTAGGCGACATATCCGTTGGCGGGGTATTATCATAAACGAACGCAATAAGCCCTGTTATCCATTGATTAACTAAAATCTCAGTATCTAATTCGATGCCAGTCAAATCAATATCTGTGGCCGAGTTATTTTGAAAATTACCAAAATGATTGGTATGATAAATTTGCGATTCTATTTTTCCGCTTAAATTAATAACAGGAGTATCTGAAAGTTGATGCCCAGTTTGTTGCAAATAGTTAAAAATTTGTTTTCTTTGTTGTAGTAGATATAAATCCTCATTCACATAAGGCTGATTAACGACTAAATCGGAAGCATTATATTCTGAGTTGATCCCTATATAAGGCGAACTAATAACTGGAGTACCTATAATAAAAAAAGGATGCAAAGAAGTAACCAAACTTTGATGTGCGGCTGTTTCAGCAGGTGTTTCACTAGAGGTAACTGCAGTTGTCTGGTTTGATTGTCTACGCAAGGTCGCCACTTGATTTTGCACGCGCTGTAGCTCGGATTCTAGGGCTTGAGTCCGTTGCGACAATTTTCTAATTTCATTATCATTACTTGGCTGTGTGATTTCATTAGCTAATGCAACATTTCCTTGTAAAGTTAACCAACACACACCTGCCATAAGCGTCGTTAATTTATATTTGTTACTTAGCATGAGGGACACCTTATTATTAAAATAAGTATTAATCCCTCTATGTATCAAAAAAAAGTGATGAATGCAAGCCTAATTTACCTAGGGTAGGCCTATTTAAGGATTCCATCCCATTAATGTCAGTTAGATGTTTTAAGAAATAACCCTCTAATTCGAATTTTTCTTCTGTCGCCATCGGTTAGCCAGAATATTTAGCCATTCTACAAATACAGAGAAAGCAATAGCAAAATACAGATAAGCTCTAGGTACATGCATCCCAAATCCATCAGCTACTAGTACTAATCCTATTAATAATAAAAAACTTAAACCGAGAATCTTTAGGTTCGGGTAAGTATTAATAAAATGACTGAGTGGCCCACTCACCCATATCATTAATGCGATAGCGATGATAATTGCTAAAGCCATGATTATAAATTCCTGGGCCATTCCTACTGCGGTGATCACACTATCCAATGAGAAAATAATATCTAACAACATAATTTGAATGATAACCATCGAAAATCGCGAATATCGACGCAGACTGTTTTTGTTTTCTGTCACAATAGTTACATTAAAATGAAGTTCACTGGTCCCTTTTGCAAGTAAAAATAATCCTCCTAAAATAAGAACTAAATCCCTTCCTGAGAAAACATGTCCTACCAAAGTGAAAAGCGGTTGAGTAAACTTAGTCATCCAAGCAAGCGTTGCCAATAAAAGTAACCGCGTTACACAAGCGAGTAATAAACCGAATTGGCGGGCTGAACGTTGCTGAGATTGCGCAAGCCTATTGGTTACGATAGAAATGAAAACCAAATTATCAACACCCAAAATAATTTCTAAAGCTGTTAGTGTAAGCAAACTAATCCAAGCTTCCGGAGAAAAAAATAATTCAAACATAATTATCCTCTGAAAATTTGAATGCATTTAGACTGCAGAGTACATCAAATTCTTAGCATTCCATAGCTGTGCTATTTTTAATAACGTTCACAAGCATTTACAAATCTGTTGGATTATTAAAAGAAAACTTTTGAGATAGCTTAGCGGATTTTCCAATAAAAAAAAGCCCGCTATCGCGGGCTTAATGTTTTTACTTAGATTATATGTAAGGTATTAAGCAAATTTAATGCTTGCACGTAATTGACCCACAGTTGATTTATTACCTGTTGCACCTTGATGGACTATAGTACCACTAGGTGAATCACCATCGATATTGCTAACAATAGCTCCTTCGCCAATGTTGTAATCTCTGTCTTGGAATATCGCTATACCCATATCAAACCATTTGGCTAGATTAACCATGTAGTCAGCATAGATGCGACGTTGTGGTAAGAACGTCGCTAAATGCGTGGTTTTTTGGTAACCAATCGCCACGCGTGATTGATGCGCCATTACTGGAAACGTCAATCCAGCTTCTAAGCCCCAAACGTTAGGTTTACCTAACTGCGCGGGTGGATTTGTTAACACGGGAAAATCTGGTGAAGAATTACCGCTTAAAAAGAAAGGATTCGCTAAACTACGAGTGGTCGCAATATAATGACCATTTGCATCAAAAGGCCCGAAGGTCACATCTGCGTTCACATTCCAAGCCGGCACTTTTTCATTAGGTAAGCCGGGTACTGTTGTCCCTTCGACCAGTGAATTAAGATAATAAGAGGATAAGAAATTCGAATCCGCTATATTCGCAATATAACCTGCGTTTAAATTCCACTTACTATTAAACATTCTCCAACCCCAGCCTAAATCCACACCACCGTTTTGAATACGGCGTGTTGAACCACCATCTGAGATCTTAGGATTACCCGCAAACGTATATAAGGAACCATAGAAACCACCTGGTGCAATAAATCCTAATTGTGCTGCGGTTGCGGTGATTTCAGTGAATAATTGCGTTGGGTTTTCAGCCGTAACAAATCCATACGGATCATAGGCACCAAATGGGATGTATTCTTTACCTACTCTAAAATAAATAGGTGAAGCTTGGAAATTACCGATAGTCGCATACGCGGTATCTATTGCGGTTCGATTCAACGGATGGTACACAAAGAATGAATTAGCAATATTATAAGGTCCTGTCGAGCCAGGAATGCCTGACAATGAGGTATACACTACCGACATATTCGCCGTCACCCAGTTATTAACCCGGGCATCTACGAATAAATTCGCATTGTTAAGTATTATATCACTCGCACGACCCGATGTTGGAATAGTTAACACGTTAGGCGGCGTCAAAGTAGGGTCTATCCCTATGAGCGGATCAAACGCTGGATTAAATTCCCAGAAAACCGGTGGCTTATTGGCTAAATAAGCATCGGCATTAATCCATCCACTGACATTGATGCGACAAGTCCAACCACAAGGTTGATCAAATCCTCCCGGTTGATTTCGATCAAGAATCGAATCAAGCTTATTAACCTGATAGCGCATTACATCCATTTGATAAGATGCGTCCATCATATACGGCTGCATCGCCAGCACAGGCCCGCTAAGCCCTAATGTTACGAGTGAAGCAACAATCGCTTTGAGTTTCATACTCATCCATCTCCTTGTAGTAGTTAACTCCATCTATCGTTTTTTACCAAACCTAAGAAGAATAATCATTTAAACAAATTAAAAGACTTTTTCTAGATTCGTTTTCTATCTATGAAACTATTATAGATAAAATCAGATCAAATCGAATTCATCTTAGCAGTACTTTCAAACTATCTCAATAAGATAAATTTTTTTTATTGGCTCATTACAAAAAAAGCCCGCTCACGCGGGCTTAATGTTTTATTTAAACTTTATCGTAGCGATAGTTTAAGCAAACTTAATGCTGGCACGTAATTGGCCCACTGTGGATTTATTACCGGTCGCGCCTTGATGGATTAAGGTACCGATAGTTGGCTCTTCTGTATCATTCGTTGCAGTACTTGTGATAGCACCTTCGCCAATATTGTAGTCTCTATCTTGGAATATCGCTATACCCACATCAAACCATTTGGCTAAATTAACCATATAGTCTGCATAAATACGACGTTGTGGTAAGAAAGTCGCTAAATGCGTGGTTTTTTGATAACCAATTGCTACGCGTGATTGATGCGCCATCACGGGGAAGGTCAACCCTGCTTCTAAACCCCATACATTAGGTTTACCTAATTGCGCGGGTGGATTCGTTAACACAGGAAACCCTGGCGCAGAATTACCGCTTAAAAAGATAGGATTCGCTAAACTACGAGTGGTCGCAATATAATGACCGTTTGCATCAAAAGGTCCGAACGTCACATCTGCGTTCACGTTCCAAGCCGGTACCTTTTCATTCGGTAAACCTGGAACGGTTGTTCCCTCAACAATCTGATTTAGATAATAGGAAGATAAGAAATTTGAATCCGCTATATTCGCAATATAACCTGCATTTAAATTCCACTTACTATTAAACATTCTCCAACCCCAGCCTAAATCCACACCACCGTTTTGAATACGGCGTGTTGAACCACCATCTGAGATCTTAGGATTACCCGCAAACGTATATAAGGAACCATAGAAACCACCTGGTGCAATAAATCCTAATTGTGCTGCGGTTGCGGTGATTTCAGTGAATAATTGCGTTGGGTTTTCAGCCGTAACAAATCCATACGGATCATAGGCACCAAATGGGATGTATTCTTTACCTACTCTAAAATAAATAGGTGAAGCTTGGAAATTACCGATAGTCGCATACGCGGTATCTATTGAGGTTCGATTCAATGGGTGATAGACGAAAAGCGAATTAGCAATGTTATAAGGTCCTGTCGAGCCTGGAAGGCCTGACAAAGAACTATATACTACCGACATATTCGCTGTTACCCAGTTATTGACTCGAGCATCTACGAATAAATTCGCATTATTCAATAATAAATCACTGGCACGACCTGATGTCGGAAGAGTTAATACATTAGGCGGCACCGCAGTTGGATCTATCGCATTAGTAGGGTTAAATGCTGGATTAGGTTCCCAAAAAACCGGTGGTTTATTCGCTAAATAAGCATCGGTATTCATCCAACCGCTGATATTGATGCGGCAGGTCCAACCGCAAGGTTGATCAAATCCGCCAGGTTGATTTCGATCGAGAATCGAATCAAGCTTATTAACCTGATAGCGCATCACATCCATTTGATAGGATGTATCCATCATATACGGCTGCATCGCCAATACAGGACCGCTAAGCCCTAATGTTACGAGTGAAGCAACAATCGCTTTGAGTTTCATACTCATCCATCTCCTTAATAGGTTGTTAACTCAACATTAGATTTATTGAAAGCTAGATTTTTTGCTTTCTATTATCGACAAATCAGTTCGACGACTCAAACAAAAAATTAGGTTTACAAAAATCTATTACTTCTTTAATTTCATGCCCGCAACACACCGATAAAAGTTGGAATATGCTACGTTCACAAAAATAATTCAAAAACAATTTATTTATACTTATCCCTTGTTATTTCCTACCAAGGCTGTTTAATTTCCATTCCTGCTTTGTAAAAGCGATATCGGCGAAAATTAAACAACCCTGGTCTTGGCACCGCTGTAAATTTACAATTTACAGTTTCGCAAACTCTAAACGGAGACTTGCTTAGCGGTTTACCAGAACCGTTTTACAAACATTTGTTTTTTTTTAAGTTTTCAGCGATTTGGAAGGTACAAGACTTTGTTATTAGTGCTGAAAATAGCTTTTCTTAAAGACCAGATAGCTATTGCATTTTATACCTAACACCATGACCTATGTCAATGGTTTCATTATAAAATACGCCTTACTACCTTAACTATAAAGAAAACTTACCAATTAAAGGAAAATAGATGCTAAATCAATTTAAATCAAGTTTCTGATAATTTTTTTTGTAGGTCGCCAGTTTTATAAAGCTGTTCAACTATATCGCATCCACCCATTAACTCTCCTTGGTAAAAAAGCTGTGGAAAAGTTGGCCAATTAGAATAGTGTGGTAATTCGCGACGGATATCACTATTTTCAAGTACATCAACATGTGCAAATTTTACACTGCAGATTTTTAGAATTTGTACTACTCGTGCCGAAAAACCGCAACAAGGCTTTTCGGGAGTTCCTTTCATATAAAGAATCAACGGGTATTTCGCAATTTGTTGCTTAATTGTTTCTAAGGTATTCACTTCAGTAATAGACATTTATTTTCCTCATTTATAATATATTTTGGTAATTTTAATCTAAAACTACGCTCAGATTTTCTAGTAAAACTATTTAACGAAATACAATTAGCCATATTTAAATGCTTGCCTTATCATTATCTGGATTTTAAACTGGTACTAGCAATTTTAGCAAATCGATAAAAATAGGATACCCCATGAAACATGAGTTACCCCCATTACCCTATGCCTTAGATGCTCTGGCACCTGTTATTTCAAAAGAAACCTTAGAATACCATTATGGCAAACACCATAAAGCTTATGTCGACAAACTAAATGAATTAATTCCTGGCACAGAGTTCGAAACTTTATCTCTGGAAGAAATTATCAAAAAAGCCCCTCCAGGCCCTATTTTTAATAACGCTGCTCAAGTATGGAATCATACCTTTTATTGGCATTGTATGACACCCGAAGCACCAAAAAACAAGTTGAAAGGGCCTCTAGAAGATGCAATAAATAAATCCTTTGGTTCTGTCGATAAATTCAAAGAAAATTTTGTTAAGGCCGCCATTGGACAATTCGGTTCTGGATGGGCTTGGCTGGTAAAAGATGCGCAGGGAGTGACGATAAAAACAACGAGTAATGCACAAACTCCTATCCAGGATAGCAAATCTTGCCTGTTTACTTGTGATGTCTGGGAGCATGCTTACTATATTGACTACCGCAATGCACGCCCAAAATATCTGGAAAAATTTTGGGAAGTAGTGAATTGGGGTTTTGTTGCTGAAAATTTCGAAAAATAACAAGTTAACTGAGAAAAAAACTATGACATCTGCCTTGATGCCTATTTATCCAAATCGACTTCCTGTTGCCTTTGAAAAAGGTTCTGGAATGTGGCTGACAGATACTCAAGGTGAAAAATATTTAGATGCTTTAGCAGGTATTGCAGTTTGCGGTTTAGGACATGCTCATCCTGCAATCACTGAGACAATTTGCAAGCAAGCTGCAAAATTAATTCACACATCAAATACTTATCATATTCCGGAACAGGAAATATTAGCATCAGAACTGGCACGACTATCTGGAATGGATCAAGTTTTTTTTTCTAATTCAGGTGCAGAATCAAACGAAGCGGCTATCAAAATGACGCGCCTTTATGCCCGCAAAAAAGGGATCGATCAGCCCATCATTATTGCCATGAAAAATGCTTTTCATGGCAGAACCATGGCAACCTTAAGCCTTTCTGGCAGTGAGCGTTTACAAATTGGTTTTGAACCTTTATTAGAACGTTTTATCCATATCCCATTTAATGATGTTGCTGCATTAGAAAATGCTATAAAAAAACATAAAAAATATATAGTCGCAATTATGTTAGAACCTATTCAAGGAGATGGTGGAATTAAAATAGCCACGTCCAATTTTTTAAAAGTTATTCGAGATTACTGTGATCAACACGATTGGTTGATGATACTCGATGAGATACAAACCGGCCTTTGTCGTACCGGACCTTGGTTTGCCTACCAAACTTATAATATTTTACCTGATATAGTTACTATTGCAAAAACCTTAGGCAATGGCTTTCCTATTGGAGCTTATTGTTCTCGTGGAAAAGCAAATAATATTTTTCCCATTGGAAAACATGGTTCTACGTTTGCTGGTAGCGCATTAGCTTGTGCCGTTGCAATTACAGTTATAAATACCTTAGAAAAAGAAAGATTCTCTGCGCATGTAAAAAAAATTGGAGCTTATTTGCTTTCAAAATTACAAAATAGTTTTGATAACCATCCTCATGTCGTCACTATAAAAGGACAAGGGCTTATGCTAGGTATTGAGCTTGATGTTGAATGTCGTAATATCCCTAGAATTGGATTAAAACATCATTTACTTTTTAATGTCGTTTCTAATAATACGATTCGCCTTCTACCTGCATTAATTTTACAAGAAGCTGAAGCGGATGAAATTTGCTTGCGTTTAATTAAAACCGTAGACGAATTTTATAATTCTTCTTTATGAAAAATAGTGAAAAAAAATTAGAATTTGCTACTCGCTGCATACATGCTGGACAAATACCTGATCCAAGTACTGGTGCTTTAATAACACCCATTTATGCAACATCAACTTATGTTCAAAAAAGCCCAGGGATACATCAAGGCTTTGAGTATTCCAGAACTCAGAATCCTACACGGTTTGCTTACGAACGTTGTATTGCTGACTTAGAAAATGGTCGCGCAGGATTTGCTTTTGCTTCTGGAATGGCGGCTATTAATACGATACTTGAGCTATTAAATCCCGGCGATCATATCATAGGGATGGATGACTTGTATGGTGGCACCGTACGTTTATTTAATCAAATTAAGCAACGATCATCCGATTTAAGTTTTTCATATGTGGACATGACTGATTTAAATAATTTAATTAAGCAAATAACGCCTGAAACTAAATTATTATGGATGGAATCCCCGACTAATCCCTTATTAAAATTAGTTGATATACAACAAGTAGTAAAAATTGCTCACCAACATAAATTAATTACTGTACTTGATAATACGTTTGCAACTCCTTGGATCCAACAACCCTTAACATTGGGCTGTGATCTTGTTGTCCATTCTGCCACAAAATATTTGAATGGACATTCCGATATGGTGGGAGGTATTGTAGTCGTCGGTGAGAATGCTGAATTAATTGAGAAAATAGCTTATTTACAAAATGCCATGGGGGCCATACAAGGTCCTTTTGATAGTTTTCTTGCCTTGCGAGGCTTGCACACTTTAGCGTTGCGTATGCAAAGACATTGTGAAAACGCATTAAAAATTGCTCAGTTTTTGGAACAACACAACAAGGTTGAAAAAGTTTTTTATCCTGGCTTAGCGAGCCATCCTCAACATGAATTAGCTAAAAAACAAATGCATAACCGCTTCGGAGGAATTGTAAGCTTTGTGTTGCAAGGAAATTTAGAAGAAACACGTCATTTTGTTGAACGTTGTCGTTTATTTACATTGGCAGAAAGCCTAGGTTGTGTAGAGAGTCTTGTTGATCATCCTGCCATTATGACGCATGCTGCTTTACCTATAGAAACTCGTGAGCATCTTGGCATTACTGATAGTCTACTGCGCTTATCAGTAGGAATAGAAGCTGCCCAAGACCTAATTGATGATCTTGAACATGGACTAACATTCTAAAAACTTTATTTCTTTATTATGGATAAAAGTAAATTTTTATTACTTTTTTTTTCTTTATTTTTGTTAGCTTGTCATTCAAATTCAAGCTCTGATAGGTGGTTAATATCGTCAGAACCATTTACTTTTAAAATTATTCCTGGGAAAGCCAAGACCCCTTCCAGTACGATGCCCGCTGGATTCGGTCCCATCCGAGGACCTTCTATACCCTCATCAAATGTAGAACATTCTTTTAGCAAGGATTTGGGCAGATGTCGTGATAGCTTACTAAATCAACAAGTACATTTTGTATTTAATTTTTGAATGGTTCGATTATGAAAAAAGCAGTTGCTCTTATTTCTGGCGGCTTGGATTCTATGCTTGCCGTCCGTGTTATCCAAGAACAAGGGATTTATGTTGAAGGTATTAATTTTTATACTGGATTTTGCATTGAGGGTCATACAGGAGCTATTCGTAATTTACAACCTAGCAAACCTAAACGCAACAACGCGTTATGGGCTGCTGAACAATTAGGGATTAAATTACATATTATTGATATTATTCAAGACTATAAGCAGATAGTCTTGAACCCTAAACATGGCTATGGCGCTCATCTCAATCCTTGTCTCGATTGTAAAATTTTTATGGTGAATAGGGCCAAGCAATGGATGGAGGAAAATCACTTTGATTTTATTATTACTGGAGAGGTCATTGGTCAGCGTCCGAAATCCCAACTTAAGAGAAATATGCCTATAGTCGCGCATGAATCTAAAGCAGACGGCATTCTATTACGCCCACTTTGTGCCAAACTATTAGCACCCACTTTGGTAGAACGTGAGGGGTGGGTAGATCGTGAGAAACTTCTAGGATTTTCTGGTCGAAGTCGTAACCCTCAATTCGATTTAGCAAAAAAATTTGATTTTCAAGAATATGCACAGCCGGCTGGAGGCTGTTGTTTTTTAACTAATGGTCATTACACAAAAAAACTAAGAGATCTGTGGGCGCATCGAGGAAAAAAAGACTATGAATTTGATGATATCATCTTACTGAAGGTAGGTCGGCACATTCGACCCAATCCCGATTTTAAGCTAATTATTGGCCGGGATGAAGGTGAAAATCATTTCCTTGAAACCTATCAACATCAATATACCTCGATAAAGCCCATTAGTCATCTAGGTCCTTTAAGCCTAATTGATGGTAAAATTAATGCTGAATACATCCATTATGCCGCAAAAATCGCTGCTCGCTTTACCGACGCTAAATCCAATGATAAGGTAACTTTGGAAATTTGCTCATTGAGTGGTTCTGTGCAAACAGTGGAGGTTAACCCTTTTACTGCAGATCAGATCCCTAAAGAATGGTATATTTCGGGCTAATCTTATTTTCTAAGTAAAGTATTTTATTAAAAGCAAGTCTAATTCCAATAAATTAATATAGATTATCTACAAAAACCAATGATTATGACTCACCAATTAGATGCTCGACGTTTACTGTGTCCTTTACCTGTTATTAAGGTACAAGAATGCGTAAAAAAGTTAAATCCTGGTGATATTTTAGAGGTTGTATGTACTGATAAAGGTAGCCTCTCTGATATTTCAGCTTGGTGTCGCATCCATGGTCATTATTTACTGTCTAGTAGCACACAATGTCGAGAAATTTTCATGTCGATACAAATAGGTACTTGTTAATGAAGACTTCTCGCTATCAACAAACACGCTTTATCGCATTGTGGGGTGGATTAAAAAATATCTTATTAGCAGGATTGAAAATAATCTTTGGTATTATTGGTCATTCTCATGGCTTACTAGCTGATGGAATTCATTCCCTATCTGATTTAATTGTTGATAGTGTTGTTATTATTGCCTCAAAATTTGGCAATAAAGCGGCGGATGAGGATCATCCTTATGGACATGGTCGTATTGAAACAGCAGCTACCGTTTTTTTAGCATTAATTTTAGCTGTTGCAGCTTTTGCTATCATTGTAAACGCTTTTAATACTATCGCTGCGGTTCATGTCCATATCGTGCCAGCGCAAATTGTTTTATGGATTGCTCTTAGCTCAGTTGTGCTCAATGAGATACTTTATTTCTGGACCAAACAGATAGCAAATAAAATTAAATCCAGACTGTTAATGACCAATGCCTGGCATCATCGTAGTGATTCAGCTTCTTCTATAGCCGTTGCCTTAGGTGTGATTGGAGCTTGGTTTGGTTTTCCTAAATTAGATGCTGTTGCAGCTATTATTGTTGGGTTAATGATTTTAAAAATGGCTTGGGATTTTGGTTGGCATAGTATTCGTGAATTAGTTGATACCGCTCTCAGCATAGAAGAAACTGAAAAAATTAAATTATTTATAAAGGAAATCCCTGGTGTAAAGGCAATTCATCAACTTCGCACCCGCTCAATTGCAGGATCCATCTTTTGTGATGTTCATGTTTTAGTGGATCCATTTATTAGTGTTTCAGAAGGACATTATATAGGCCAACAAGTCGATAAACGTTTGATTGCATCATTTCCAGATATTACTGATGTTACCGTTCATATTGATACAGAAGATGATGAATTAACTAATCCTTCTTATAATTTACCTAATCGAACTACATTACAAAAAATTTTACAGAAACATTGGCAACATTTACTGCCAGAAATAGCAATTAAAACAGCTGCTTTTCATTATTTGGATAGTAAAATCACGATTGACTTGAAATTACCGATTGAATTCAGTAATCAAAATGACTTAGAAACTAAATTAAAAAAAATTACAGCAACAGAAAGCTTTATCACTGATATTAAAATTTTTTATTATAAATGACTCAATTATTTAAAATTGCCACTTGGAATGTTAATTCATTGCGCGTACGTTTAGAACATGTTTTAACATGGCTGACTTCCTATGAACCTCACCTACTTGCGATACAAGAAACGAAAGTTGAAAATCACCATTTTCCTGAAGAGCCATTCAAAAAAGCCGGTTACCATATCTTATATAATGGCCAAAAGACCTATAATGGTGTTGCCTTCATTAGTCGTATTCCCATGCAAAATGAAATGACTTTCTTGCCGGACTTTGATGATACACAACGACGTATTTTAGTGGTAAATATAGGATCTTTACGTATTGTCAACGTTTACGTGCCTAATGGTTCAAATATAGGGTCTGAAAAATTTATCTATAAATTGCAATGGTTAAAGCAATTAAAAAATTATTTACAACAGGAATTAAGTATACATCCACATTTAATCGTACTAGGAGATTTTAATATCGCTCCGGAAGATAAAGATGTTCATGATCCACAAATTTGGCAAGACAAAGTGTTAGTTAGTCCCGAGGAACGTCACGCTTTAAATGATATATTGGCTTTAGGGTTTAAGGATAGTTTTCGGTTATTTAATAATGAGCCCGGTTATTACACATGGTGGGATTACAGGGCTGGTGCTTTTCGACGAAATCATGGTTTACGTATCGATCATATATTAAGCAGTAATGCTTTAATTTCTAAATGTATTGCTTGCGAAATTGATAAAGAAATACGCTTGTGGGAAAAACCATCGGATCACGTTCCCGTCATAGCAACTTATCAAAATATCAACTAGGATTTATTTATGATGGAGCCTATAAAAGCACGTTTTGGAATCGGAGAAATTGTTCAGCATAGTTTATTTGGTTATCGCGGTGTTATTATTGACGCTGATGCTGGCTTTCAAGGAGATGATGCTTGGTATAGCAAAAACGCGCCGGGAAATCCTCCTAAAAACCAACCTTGGTATCATATTTTAGTTCATGGCTCTGTTCATCATGCATATGCAGCTGAAATGAATCTAACTAAGGACGATACATTAGATCCAATTGAACATCCTGAATTAGATTATTTTTTTGATAATTTTGAAAATGGTGTCTACTATCGTCGTCGATATAGCAATTGAATTAACAACAATATAATTGATTAATAAAAAACTGATTATGAAAAATTTGACGTTTATTCGACATGCCGAAACCTATCCGCAACAGATTTTTGAAAGTGATAAAGATCGTACTCTTACTCAAATAGGCCTTTATCAAGTTGATAATATCGCAAAGCAATTAAAAGAAAAAAAATGCTTTTCAGATTTATATTCACAGCAATTGGATTTTTGTCAAGGCGCCGCGAAAACGAAGCAACCGGAGTGTATTAATATACATGAGGATTGCAAGTTGAGTGGCAACACAGACAAGAATTCAAGTGCAAAGAGTATACTTTGTAGCCCAGCTAAACGAGCAGTACAAACCGCTCAACTTCTTTGCGAAAAGCTAGAGATTAACCCAAAACTCATTAATCTTAGCCCAATACTTTACTCAGGCGACACCGAAGATATTTTAAAATCATTTTCTTCACTAAATTTATCTGATCATGTTTGCATAATAGGCCACAACCCTACATTGACTTGCCTGGCCCATAGGCTGTGTCCAACTACAAAATCTATCATTTTGCCCCCCGCAGGTATAATCTCAATAAATTTTGACATTGAAAAATGGGATGATCTACTGACTAAACAAGGATCGTTGCTGTTTTTCATCGAGCCTGGACATGAATAATACTCATCTTGATGAAATGGCACAGTTAGTCCAAGCTGAAAATCTTCCTACTATTGAAGTTTTTTTTCAACAAGCTTTAAATGCCCATGAATCAGGCAATGTAAAATATGCTAGAGATATTTATGAATATATACTAAACATACAGCCTGATCATGTAGAAACTATGCATGCTTTAGGTATGCTTGCTTCTGAATTAGAGCAATGGGAGACTGCAATTGCTTGGATACAACGCGCTTTATCTATTCAACCCGATTCAACATGTTTTCACTTTCATTTAGCAAATCTTTTTAAAAACATTAATCAATTTGAATTCGCATTAACACATTATCAAATCGCTTTGCGTTTGAATCCACACTATGCTGAAGTTCATAATAATTTAGCGAGTTTATTTTATAAACAAAATCAATTAAAAGCGGCTCGGCAACATTATATTCAAGCCATCGATATAAAAACGGACTATCTGGAAGCACATTTTAATTTAGGTTTAGTATTTTTAGCTCAACAAGAAAAAAATGCTGCAATAACCCAATTTAAAAATGTAATAAACTTACATCCAAATTCTATTCAAGGACATTGGCAACTCGCCAATATTTATTGGCAAAATCAAGATCTAGAAAAAGTCCATTATCATTATCAAAAAATATTCGATTTAGATCCAAATTCAGTAGAATTATTAAATAATTTCGGTGCTCTAATGTTGAAAAAAGAGCAAATTAATGTAGCTATCGATTATTTTAAACGGGCACTCATTATTGATCCTAAGCACAAAACCGCAAGAAACAATCTTGCAACTATTTTATTACAAAACAATCAATTGAAAGAAGCCATATGGCATTATTCTTTATATCTAAATTTAGATCCTTTAAATATAGAGGCGCTTTTTAACCGAGCACATAGCTTAATGTTGATTGGTAATTTGCATGAAGCCAAATATGATTTAAAAAAGATTTTGACTATAGATGATACACAAATAGATACCCATTGTAATCTTGCTGCCATTTATTTAAAACTTAACAATCCAGTTACTGCTTTAATCCATTATCAAACCATTTTAAATTTAAACAACAAACATTCTATTGCTAATTATATGATTAGTGCACTCACTCGACAATCTCTACCTGAAACCGCCCCTTTAGATTATATTAAAAATTTATTTGACAATTACGCCTACCAATTTGATGAGCATTTGCAAAACGTATTACTCTATAAAACACCTGAATTACTGCGTAAACAATTAAATCCATTTTTAGAGAAAAAAAAATATAATCTTTTAGATCTAGGTTGTGGCACCGGTCTTAGCGGTCGGTGTTTCGTTGATATTTCTAAAAAAATAACCGGTATAGATATTTCACGGAATATGCTTAATAAAGCTAAAGAAAAAGCCTGTTATGATATCTTAATAGAAAATGATATTTTGAATAGCTTAGCTGAATCAAAAGAGAATTTTGATCTTATTTTGTGTATCGATACATTAGTATATTTTGGCAAACTTAGTGAGTTTTTTACTAAAGCTTTACATTGTTTAACTACTAATGGTTTGTTGGCTATCTCTATTGAGCTTTCTGAGCAATCTTTTTCTTCATACACTTTACAAGCTAATGGCCGATATCAACATGCTGAAATTTATGTAAGAGAATTAGCTAAAAAAAATCAGTTAACACTCTTAAATTATAAAAATGTAGTGGGTCGTCAGCAAGAAAATAAAGCTATTCAGACTGGCTTATTTATTTTTCAGAAAAAAATAATGGTAAACTAACGATCTAAACCATTAAATGTTTATTCTAAAGTATTCTATGAAATATATATCTATAAAAAAATTAATCTGTTTAATTTTGTTTTCTTTACCTCTTTATTATCCGGCAATAAAAACTTATTCTTTTCCTTTGGATTTGAAAAACTGCGAAAATACTCTTTATCTATTACAACATCCTCATCATGTATTGCCCTGTGCTGGAAAGATATTACCTAGTCACACTTCACAATTAAGTTATCTAGGCGAAGAAAAAACAAATCAATACACTCAATACAGATATGGTTTCGTATCACTTACTTGGCCGAAAATTTTCCAGATGGGTATTCCGGATATTATTACGCCCAATGCTTGGAAGCACGAAGTAGATATTTTCATTCCTAAAGAAAATTCTAATGTTGACACGGCTGCTCTTTATATTACTGGTGGATATATCCATTCTAATATAACAAGAAACAACACTCCGGATAAAATTATTAGTCAATTAATTCAACGTAATATTGTTGTTGTACTTAAAGATGATCCTAATCAATATTTAACTATCAATGATAAACAATTAAAAGAAGATGAAATTATTGCTTTTACCTGGAATCATTTTATTCATAATCCAAAATTAGCTTATTATCCTTTACATATTCCTATGGCAATTGCTGCACAGCAAGCCATGACCTTAGCACAAAATATATTACTGGAACATCATATAAGCATCAATCATTTTGTAGTCATAGGCGCTTCAAAACGCGGATGGGCGACATGGATGACTGCATTGCTTGATCATCGAGTCATTGCAATGATTCCGATTGTAGTTGATGTATTAAATCTAAAAAAACAAATGCCACATATTTATAAAGTTTACGCTCAGCATTGGCCGATAGCATTGAAAGATTATTATCAGCAACACATACCTGCATATGCTGACCCCAAAAGTCCTTTTTTCACAAATTATTTAAAATTATTACAAATAGAGGATCCTTTCACTTACTTTACAGACACAGCTTATCAAAAAAAGTTAGCTGAGATGTCTAAATATATTATTAATGCAAGTGGAGATGATTTTTTTCCACCCGATAGTTCTCAGTATTATTATCAAGCATTATCAGGAAAGAAATTATTATTTTATTTACCGAACTCCCCTCATTATGTAGAATATTCACCTTCGATCTCGCAATTAGCCTCTACATTATCCGCTTTTTATAAAAGAATTATTTCTCATCAAACGTTACCGATCATTACTTGGAATAGGAAAACGACTGGTGAATTAAAAATTCATTATTCTGAAAAACCTGAAAAAATAATAGTATGGTCTGCAAATAATCCCCTTACCCGAGATTTTCGTTACTCCTGTGCAATTCATTATCAACCAACGGATATAATAGTAAACGAGCAAGAGAGCAAATTAATAATTCCAAACGTTAAACAAGGTTGGCGCGCATCGTATGTCGAATTAGATTTTCCTGATGGTTTACGAGCAAGCACACCTATTTTTATATCGCCAGATGCTTATCCTAAAAAAAACCAAATTATGCCACCGCAAGGAATGTGTCTATTGATAACGCCTGAGCATGAAAATATCGCTGAATAAATGTTAGGTTCTGTTCCTAAAGTAATGATTATAGTCATCCGCTAGGCGAAAACAGCAAAAAAAAGCGATTTACACGAAGTAAATGCGTATTTTTGAGCTGTTTTTAATGCGAAGATGACTGCAAGGGTACTTTAGGGGCAGAACCTAAGAATATAAACCTGAAATATAATTGGCTACTGCGATTATTTCAGCGTCATTCATTTTCTTACTAATTACCGGCATCATCTGAAATTTATCATTATGCCGCTTGCCATCACGAAAGGCTTTTAATTGAGTGGCAATATAGCGTGCATGTTGCCCACTTAAGCGAGGAAATCCAGCGGATGGATTCCCTAAACCTGCAGGTCCATGACAAGCTAAACAAGCCGGCACTCCTTTATTTGCATCTCCGCCACGATAAATTCTTTGTCCTAAAGAAAGTAAACGGGGTTGTGCGCTATCAATAGTTCCTAACAAAGTTGCATAATAATTTGCTATTTTGATTTTTTCTTTTTTCGATAATGCGATAATTAACGCGTTCATTATTGGATTATCACGCCCACATTTCGCATTCGGTTGAAAATCCTGCATTTGCTTGATTAAATAATTAACGTTCTGTCCCGCCAATTTCGGCCAATTTTTATTAACCGTGGAATTTCCTTCGATACCATGACATAACTCACATCCAGCAATAATATCATTGAATTTTTCTTCAATAATTTGGGCATCACTCGGCGAAAAACCGAATAAAAAAAAGAATATTAAGAGAAAAGTAAATTTTTTGTAATCTAACATATGAAAATTTTTTTCTAACACAATGGATAAAATAATTAATATTGCTAAACGCAATTTTTTAGTTTATAGTTTTCTCAGGCTTTGACAAATTATAAAAATAACATAAAGGCCAGGGAATTTTTCTTTTTTAATTAAGCGGAAGATAAGCTTGAGTTCCCACGTCTTTCCACTTACCATCTTTTTAAAAAGCGCAGCTCAATTAGACCAATTGCCTAAAGATCAAGGCGCAGAGGTTGCATTTATTGGTCGTTCCAATTCTGGAAAATCTACAGCAATTAACTCAATTACTGGAAAAAAAGGTTTAGCCAAAACCAGTAAAACTCCAGGGCGCACTCAATTATTAAATTTTTTTCAAATCAACGAACATCTACGTTTAGTCGACCTTCCAGGTTATGGTTTTGCAAACGTCCCAAAAGATATACAAGCTAATTGGGAGAAAACCATAGCCAGTTATCTAAAAATAAGAAAATCTTTAAAAGGTCTTGTTATCACTATGGATATCCGTCATCCACTTAAGGATCGGGATCAAAATATGTTAGCTTGGGCTGCTCATCATCAAATACCAATATATATTCTTCTGACTAAAGCCGATAAGCTAACCCGTAATCAAGCCGCAAATGCCTTGAAATTAACGACCCAACAATTGGCTATTCTTGATAACCCCTATGAAATACAAACCTTTTCTGCGACAAAATCCATTGGTATTGAAAGCGCCCGTCGTAGGATATTAACTTGGCTGAACCCAAAATAAATCAGAATTTTTCTTAATAATTATCCCAAAAGCTTCCCTTTTTCTTACATCAATTTTTTGACCTATACATCACAATGTGATAAATAAAATGATTACTAAAAAAAATTCGGATTTCATGTCATCACAACCATCTGAAATAAGTTTTCGTGCCATCCTATTAGCCATTTTGCTTGCTGTCATTTTAGCTGCTGCAAATGCTTATTTAGGACTAAAAGTCGGCTTAACTATTTCTGCATCTATTCCGGCGGCTATTCTTTCTATGGGTATCCTGCGTTTTTTTAAAAATTCTTCGATACTTGAAAGTAACATTGTCCAAACAGGTGCATCGGCTGGAGAAGCATTGACCGCAGGGACCGCGTTCATTCTTCCTGCCTTAATAATTCTTCACTATTGGCAACATTTTGATTATTGGCAAACGGTAATAATTTCCCTAACGGGTGGAATTTTAGGGGTCTTATTTTCTATTCCTTTACGCCGAGTTTTATTGGCGGATCCTACATTGCGTTTCCCAGAAGGTACTGCGATAGGTCAAATTTTAAAAATTAGTCAAGATACTAAAGGAAATTTTAAAGAATTAATCCAAGGCGGACTTTTAGGTGCTTTTGTGGCGCTTTTTCAATCGGGTTTCCAAATCATAGCGGATAATTTTCCAGTATGGTTTAGAGCAGATAACAAATTTATTTTTGGATTTACATTTGGTTTTGAACCTGCATTATTAGCAGCTGGATATATAGTCGGCATTGGTGTAGCGCTAAGTACATTACTTGGTGTGGCAATCGGATGGATAATTGGAATTCCTATTTTTAGTTACTTACACCCTCTGGCAATGGCTACTAGTCAATCTGCTAGCAGCTTAGCCAATAGCATTTGGCAATCCAGTATACGTCCAATTGGTGTAGGCACGATGTTAGTAGGCGGCTTATGGACAATGGTTCTGCTCGTTAAACCTATTATTAGAGGAGTGCATTCATCTTTTGTCTCATTAAGAACTATTAAAGAAAGCGGGTATACTTCCTTACCTAAGCATGAACGTGATATACCTATTCACTATACTTTAGCTTTATTAAGTATTTTAATATTCCCATTAGGATATATTTTATTTGGCTTTATAAATCATCCTGCATTGGGCTTAACCAGTAGTATCCAAATAATAACTCTACTTATCAGTATTGTTTTTATTTTAATCACTGGCTTCTTTTTTTCCTCATTATGTGGCTATTTTGCAGGGCTTATAGGAAGTAGCCAAAGTCCCATTTCAGGTGTTTCTCTTTCTGTACTATTGTTCGCATCTCTTACCTTACTGGCTATTTTTAGTTGGGCTCCTGGATTTACTCACGATACTAAGCATTTACTTGAAGGGGAAGGTTTAGCAATCATTATAGGAACATTAGTAAGTAGTAGTTGCGCCATTACCAACGATACCATTCAAGATCTGAAAGCCGGCCAAATTGTAGGGGCAACTCCTTGGAAACAACAGGTTATATTAATTTTAGGTGTCGTAGTTTCTGCTTTAATTTTAGCACCCACATTAGAACTATTATTTAATGCTTACGGAATTGGGGGTATTTCCCCCCCAGGACGGCATATGGATCCTGCCCAAATGTTATCTGCCCCTCAAGCTACGCTTATGGCAAGTTTAGTTGCCGGCGCATTTAAACATAACTTACCCTGGCATTTAATTAGCATTGGTTTCGTCGTAGCTATTTTTTGTATTTTCATTGACCGAATATTGCAAAAACGCGGTATGCGCTTACCTGTATTGGCGGTAGGTATAGGTATTTATCTTCCTTTGGATACCTCATCTGGATTAATTTTGGGTGGACTCGCTTCCTATTTCGTAGAAAGAACATTGATTAAACAACATCCCATTCAGACAGAAAAATCAGCCGATAATACCGCCAGGCAACGCGGGCTTACTTTGGCCTGTGGTTTAGTCGCTGGAGCTTGCTTAATGGGCGTGGTGTTAGCAATTCCTTTTACTTTAGCACAATCTACTGATGTATTACGTCTTATGCCCGAACATCTCACTTTGCTAGCTAGCGTATTTGGCGTGTTATCAACACTCGGTATTTTAGGATGGATCTATCGTTCAGTCTGTAAAAGTTAAATGTTTAATTTAGCTATTGACAAAATAAAAAAATATAACTAGGCTCCCGTTAAATTTCAGGGGGTAAATATATGCCTCCCCTAGTTTGACTTATTTACTATGTAATTTTTTAGCTGTAACGCAGCAAAAATTCCAATGCGAAGAGTATAAGCTAGTGGGGTCAAATATCTACCTCCCCCAAACTTAGTGGGGGTGGTCCGTGTCAACTTTCTACAATCGATTTTCTTTTAGAAATTCCTTTAAAATCCTTCCAAATGGTTGGGATTTAATTGCCTTTATTTTTGTGTTAGGGATGCTTGCTGCATTTGTTTGGGCAGGTAAACAAATGTCAGCTCCCTATCATGTCGGTCAAACCTTAGCTCTATCCTTAGATCCTCATCAGCTACCTAAATATGCCTTGTTTACCGTTTTACGTTTATTTACGGCCATGGCATTTTCTTTATTATTCACCTTTACTGTGGGAACTCTAGCCGCTAAAAATAAACGCGCCGCTAGCATTATCATTCCTTGCATTGATATCTTACAGTCTGTCCCTGTTATTGGTCTGTTATCTATTACCATAGTAGGATTTATCGCTTTATTTCATGGAAGTAGGCTTGGTCCTGAAGCTGCGGCTATTTTTGCAGTTTTTACTGCTCAGGTATGGAATATCACACTCAGCTTCTATCAAAGCCTACGCTCGATACCTACTGAATTGAAAGAAGCCGCTGATATGTTTCATTTATCTGCCTGGCAACGGTTTTGGCGTCTTGACGTTCCTTTTAGTATGCCTGGGTTATTATGGAATATGATGATGTCTATGTCAGGCAGCTGGATTTTCCTAATTGCATCGGAAAGTATTTCTGTCAATAATCAAACAATCGTATTACCTGGCGTTGGTTCTTATCTAGGACTTGCTATCAGTCAAGCCAGCATTTCAGGCGTGATTTACACTATCTTGACTATGCTCATTGTCATTTTGCTTTATGACCAACTCCTTTTCAGACCTTTATTAAATTGGTCAAAAAAATTTACATTTGAGCAAGTTAGTCAAGAATACGTATCTCGTTCATGGATTAATATACTCTTACAACAAACCTATATATTAAAATACTTAGGTCGTTTTTTTGGGAAATTAGGTGATGCCATCGTCAATATTTCTTTTTCAAAGGATATAAAAAAGAAAGTTATATTCAAAAAAGCTAGCCCTAATAAATCTATCGAAATTATTTGGTATAGCTGTATTACACTTATGGTATCTATATCACTTTGGCTATTATTACACTTTATTTTAAAGCATCTTTCATCACATGAAATAATTCATGTACTATTTTTAGGTTGTGTAACGGCATTAAGAATCATTACCATTATTTTAATAGCCAGTATCATTTGGATCCCTATTGGAGTTTTCATAGGATTAAATCGTCGTATTGCGGAATGGGTACAACCTATTGCACAATTTTTAGCGGCATTTCCAGCAAACGTCTTATTCCCTGTTGCAGTTATTTTAATCTTAAGATACCACTTAAATATCGAGATATGGTCCACACCATTATTGTTGCTAGGCACACAATGGTACATTTTATTTAATATTATCGCTGGCACAGCCGCCCTACCAGAAGATTTAAAAGAAGCAATCAGCAACTTTGGTGTTAAAGGCTGGCAATGGTGGCATCGTTTAGTTTTACCTGGAATTTTTCCTCATTGGATAACAGGTACCATTACCGCGATTGGCGGAGGTTGGAATATGACTATCTTAACCGAAGTAATCAGTTGGGGCTCTACTACACTTACTGCAACAGGACTAGGTGCTTATATTGCAAAATCGACTGATGCGGGTGATTTTCCAAGAGTGGCGCTCGGAATGGCAATGATGAGTGTGTTTGTTTTAGTTATGAATCATTTAGTCTGGCGTCCATTATATAATTTAGCTCAGTCACGTTATCGATTGGACTAGGAGGGAATAACATGAATAAGAAACCTATTTTTACTGTAAAAGATATCAGTAAATCCTTTAAAAAAGCTGAACAACAAGAATTATTAGTACTAGATAAAGTTAATTTCCAACTTTATGAAGATGAGATTGTTGCATTACTAGGTAAATCAGGCTCAGGAAAATCTACATTATTACGCATCATTTCTGGTCTCTCTGAGCCGAGCAGTGGTACAGTAACTTATCGAGAAAAAGTTGTAAATGGACCTGTACGAGGCATGGCGATGGTTTTCCAAAACTTTGCTCTCTTACCCTGGTTAACCGTTTTAGAAAATGTTGAATTAGGTCTTGAAGCTTTGCGAGTCCCTCGTGATGAACGCAGAACTCGAGCTTTAAAAGCTATCGATATTATCGGCCTCGATGGATTCGAATCTGCTTATCCAAAAGAATTATCTGGTGGTATGCGCCAACGTGTAGGTTTTGCACGTGCGCTCGTCATTAATCCAGATGTTTTATTAATGGATGAACCCTTTTCAGCCTTGGATGTACTCACGGCTGACAATCTTAAAAGCGATCTGCTTGATTTATGGGAAGCAAAACAAACAGGGACTCGGGGAATTTTATTTGTAACACACAATATAGAAGAAGCTGTTTTGCTCGCAAATCGTGTCATCGTATTTGATAGTGATCCTGGCAGCATACGAGCAGAATTGATCATTGATTTACCTTATCCACGAAATGAACAAAATCCTGAATTTCGAAAATATGTCGATCAAATATATTCCTTAATTACTCGTCAAATGGATGAACGTAAAAAATTGTTACTTAAAGAACAGTTACCTCGCATTACCGATATAGGTTATCGTCTTCCCGATGCTGATATTTCCGAATTAACGGGTTTACTTGAAACTTTAGATCAATCTGAATACCAAGGACATATTAGTTTACCTGAGCTTACTGAATCACTCCATTTAGATGTCGATGATTTATTTCCATTAACCGAAGTATTAGATATTTTAGGTTTTGCTCATGTCAATAATGGAGAATTAATCCTAACCGAAGCTGGAAAATTATTTGCAAATGCCGATATCTTAGAGCGGAAAAAAATCTTTGCTGCTCATTTATTACGTTATGTGCCCTTAGCAAAGCATATACGGCAAGTTCTAGAAGAAAGACGCACAACCGGTCAACGTGCGTCTAGAGAACGTTTCTTGAATGAATTAGAAGATTATTTGAGCGAAAAAGAAGCTGAACGTGTTCTGCGTACCGTGATTGATTGGGGTCGTTACGCAGAGCTTTTTGCCTATGCGAACAATACAGGGATGCTAAGCTTAGAGAATCCGAATTAATTCAATAAAATATAACATTAAGCAAAATTTAAATGGTAATTTAATTTATTAGGCAACTTGTATAACTTAGTGGATGGACTGAGTTCAAGGCAAACGATAAATCGAGGACAAAGTTTACATGAATAAATGAAGGCAGTAGATTAGCGTTTAACGATGAAATCAAGTCTATCATGCATACACAAGTGATCTATTCTAATTTTCTCTATGGTTAAAACGATGCATACTAAAAAATTTTCCGAATCTGCGCGAAAAGTAATTGAAACAGAAGGAAAAACCATTTTGAGTTTGTTAAACCAAATTGACTCAAATTTTGAACACGCGTGTGAATTCCTTTTAAATTGCCAAGGTCATATCGTTGTCATTGGAATTGGTAAATCAGGTCATATTGGTAATAAAATCGCAGCTACTTTAGCCAGCACAGGGAGTCCCGCCTTTTTTATTCATGCAGCTGAGGCAAATCATGGTGATCTTGGCATGATCAATTCCAAAGATGTGGTCCTTGCTATATCACATTCAGGAGAAACGGACGAGCTCATTACTATTCTTCCTACACTCAAACTACTTAATATTCCTTTTATACTTATAACTGGGAATGTTCAATCTACTTTAGCGCAACAAGCAACCGTCACTATCCACATCCCTATAGAGCAAGAAGCTTGCCCTTTAGGCTTAGCTCCAACCTCTAGCAGTACAGCAGCGTTAGTTTTGGGTGATGCCATCGCAATATCACTGCTTGATATGCGTGGTTTTAGTAGTGATGATTTTGCTAAGGTTCATCCAAAAGGGCAATTGGGTAGGCGTTTATTATTAAAAGTAGCTGATATAATGCACACCGGAGCAGCTATCCCAAACGTAAAATCTGGAACTCCTTTAGTTCAGACTCTATTTGAAGTTTCACAGAAAAGACTGGGAATGGCCATAGTTACTGACAATAATCAACGTCTCTTAGGTATTTTTACTGATGGTGATCTTAGGCGAGCAATAGATCAAGGATTAAATCTTCAGAGTACTCTGGTCGATCAAGTAATGACCTCTAATTGTAAAACAATAAGTAAAGATAGGTTAGCTGCTGAAGCTTTGCGAATAATGGAAGCTAGCAAGATAACTACTTTAATTATTGTAAATGAAGATAAAAAACCTCTCGGCGTTGTGCATATTCATGATATTCTGAGCCAGAGAATTACTTAAAATATTTCTTAGCACAGAACAAAAAAAATTAATGAGCCCGTCATGACCAGACCGAAACGTTAGTGAGGGGTGGCATCAGTAAAAATTAAGCTTTTCGCTGAATTGCCGTGATCAGATGCTCGTAATGATTAAAAACACTTAAATTAAACCATTTAAACTAGCGCATATAATAGTATGTTTTCTAAAACACTATTCATTAATCTTATTCTTATTTTTTTAATTTTATTAGGAACATGGTATACATGGTTACAGCTAACTAGACCTGTTAACTCGGCTATTACTGGAAACCAACCTGACGCCTACGCAACAAAAGTCATAGTCTACCATATTGATAAATCAGGGAACCTTTATGATCAATTAAACACCCCTTTATCAATCCATTATCCCTTAGACGGAATTATTTCTCTCACCACACCTATTTTTACTTTATTTTTAAAAAATAAAGAATCATGGCAACTTTCATCTCGTTATGGCAAACTGAAAGAAAGTAAAGATCTTCTACAGCTTTGGGATAATGTCAAACTTGAACAAAAACAAGGACCAGCCAATAAAACTGTCTCAACCCTAACGACATCCACTTTAGATATTCATCTAAAAGAAAAAACGGCTGACACGTCCGCCCCAGTCGTAATAACGCAGATAAATCAAGAGATACACGCTGTAGGATTACACGCTAATTTTAATACGAAAACGATTCGACTGTTATCTCAAGTAAAGGGGCAACTCAAACCTGCAAAAAGTAAATGAGGTTTAAGATGTTGGTTCAAGATCATTTGAAAAAAAAGCCATCTAAAATAAATAAAAGCTATTTATTATTCCTAGCCATATCAATAATTAGTACTCTTTCTATCCCTGTACATGCTAATCCAGAAGATCTAGCACAAATTATCTATTTTGAATCTGATACCTTGTCATATAATAATGAAACAAAATTAGGCATCTATCAGGGACATATTAAGCTGACTCAAGGGAACGGAGTTCTCATAGCAGACTATGCCACCAGTTATTCTGACCAGAATGGTCAAGTCACCAAAGTAATCGCTATTGGAAATCCAGCACGCTATCGGGCACTTATATTTCCTAATCGACCCAAGTTAATTGCTACTGGAAATACGATCTATTATTATCCACAGAAAGATTGGTTAGAAGCTGTGGGTAATGCTGAGATTGTGCAAGGACAAAATCATGTCAAAGGCCCCCAAATTAACTATGATTTTAAAAAGAAAACCGTTGGTTCCCCTATCTCAAAAGAAGGGCATACTCAAATACTAATAGCACCATTGCAACCTATTCGCTCATGAGTAAATTACAAGCTATCAATTTGGCTAAACGCTACCATTCTCGCGTTGTTGTCAAAAATGTTTCTTTAGAACTAGAAACCGGAGAAGTAGTAGGTTTGTTAGGCCCTAATGGCGCTGGAAAAACCACAAGCTTTTATTTGATTGTGGGTCTAATTGAAAGTGCACAAGGTAAAATTTTATTAGATAATCATAATATTACTCGTTTGCCGATGCATGCTCGTGCTAAGGCAGGCATTGGTTACTTACCTCAGGAACCTTCAATATTTCGTAAATTATCTGTCGCCGATAATATTCTCGCTATACTCCAATTACGTAAAGATCTTTCAAAAGAACAACGTAAACAACATCTCGAAAATCTTCTGCATGAGTTCCATATAACTCATATCCGCGATACATTAGGAATTAGCTTATCGGGAGGGGAACGGCGTCGTGTTGAAATTGCCCGTGCTTTGGCCATGGAGCCAAAATTCATGTTATTAGATGAACCATTTGCTGGAATCGATCCCATTTCTGTTGTTGATATTAAACGCATGATTATTCATCTTAGTCGGCGTGGCATCGGAGTTTTGATTACCGATCATAATGTTCGAGAAACTCTTACGATTTGTAAACGTGCTTATATAGTGAGTGAAGGAGAAACTATCTATGTGGGGACTCCAAAAGAAGTATTAAATAATCAACGTGTTAGGGAAGTTTATTTGGGTCATGAATTTGATCTATAGTCATAGATCTGTGTAAAATAGAATAAAAATTGTTTAAATTTTACTCCAATTGTCCTATGAAAAAAATTAAATTTCCACCTTTCTCTAAAAATTCCCTTAGGGTTAAAAATACTCTAGGGAATAGATCGCACTCAACTTTACTGTTCAACCTAAGGTATAATCACTAAATTATTTTAGAATATCAAAGACAATACATTATAAAGATAGAGGGTCTAATGCAAATTACTATTACAGATGATGGTATTAAAGTTACGGACGCTTTAAAACAATATATACTAGATAAGTTTAAACGACTGGAACGTATAACTCATAAAACTACTGCCATACATATCACATTAAGTCTTGAAAATTTAGATCAAGTCGCTAAAGCGCTAGTTCATACACATGGTACTGAATTTTATGCTAGTGCTGAAAATGAAAATCTATATTCTGCAATTGACAATTTAATTGACAGAATAGAACAGCAAATTAATAAACATAAACAAAAAATTAAAGAAAAAAGACATGATAGATCAGAAAAATATGGTCCAGAGGAATCCGAAGAGCTTTAAATAAACTTATCGAGGCCCCTGTGCAACTCAATCCTTTAACCGCAATTTCTCCTATTGATGGTCGTTATTCAGATAAAACCGATAGTTTGCGTCCCTTATGTAGCGAATATGCTTTATTTTATTTTAGAGTATTAATTGAGATACGCTGGCTACAAGCCCTGGCTAACCATTCTGGCATCAAGGAAATTCCTGCATTTTCTCAAACAACTCAGCAACAATTGAATCATATTATTGAAAATTTTAATTTGGAAGATGCTGAAAGAATTAAAACTTTAGAAAAAACAACGCGACACGATATTAAAGCCGTTGAGTATTTTTTAAAAGAAAAACTAGCTAAAAATCCAGAATTCGAATCAATCCGTGAATTTATACATTTTGGCTGTACGTCTGATGATATTAATAATTTAGCTTATGCTTTAATGCTCAAGAACGTACGGGCTCAACATTTACTCCCTGCAATTCAGCAATTAATAATTTATTTAAAAAAATATTCACATCAATACTCAACACATCCTATGCTGGGTCGTACGCACGGCCAACCCGCTGTACCTACGACAATGGGTAAAGAATTTGCAAATTTTACTCAACGCTTATTAGCTCAGGAAAAAATATTCGCTGCAGTAAAAATTTACGGTAAATTTAATGGCGCTATTGGTAATTACAATGCTCATCGGATTGCTTATCCTGAGATTGATTGGCCAAAGCTTAGTAAAAAATTTGTAACCAGTCTAAATTTAGATTGGAATGCTTATACTACACAGATTGAACCTCATGACTATATTGCAGAATATTGTGATAGTTTAAAACGAATTAATAATATATTAATTAATTTAACAGCCGATTTTTGGGGTTATATTTCTTTGGGTTACTTCAAACAAAAAATCAAAAAAGGTGAAGTTGGCTCATCTACCATGCCGCACAAAATTAATCCCATCGATTTTGAAAATGCTGAAGGAAATCTCAGTTTGGCTAATAACTTATATCAACATTTTTCAAAAACTTTACCTATCTCCCGTTGGCAGCGTGATTTAAGAGACTCAACATTATTGCGTAATCTTGGAACAGCGTTTGCATATAATTTAGTTGCTTACAATAGTTTACAGTGTGGTTTAGAAAAAATTTCCATCGATGATACTAAATTGCTTGAAGATCTTAATCAACATTGGGAAATCTTGGCTGAAGCCATACAAACTATTTTAAGAAGATATGCTACTGAAATGCCCTACGAAAAATTAAAAATCTTAACGCAAGGTAAAAAACTTAATCAAGAAACCCTTCATCAATTTATTAACGACCTAAAAGTTCCTGACCATATTAAACAAAAATTACTCGCATTATCGCCTACTAGTTATTTAGGTTATGCAACTGAGTTGGCACAATCAATCTGAAATTTTAATGCATCAATTTTAAGGCGCTATATAAATTAAATAAAATTTTAGAAGTATTTGGAAACCATTATGCAAATGGATTTAACAAACAAACTATTTAACTTTTTTTTAAATGGCTAAATAAGGAAGTAGAACCACCTCAGACTGTCCCCTTAAGTGATTTTAGTAAACTTCGTTATGAACTGCGTCCTTGCGATGTTTTATTAATAGAAGGTCGCAACCGTATTAGCCAAATGATTAAAGTCATTACTCGCAGTTCCTGGTCACATGCTGCACTGTATATTGGTCGTTTATACGACATTGAAGATAAAGATATGCAAAAAAGAATAACCGAATTTTACTCTGATGATCCAAACGAACAGTTAGTATTTGAAAGTTTGTTAGGAAAAGGGGCTTTAATCTCGCCATTGAAAAAATATGAAAAGGAGCATACTCGCATTTGTCGTCCAAGAAATATTTCTTATCAAGAAGGACAAAAAATTATTAACTTCGCTATAAAAAAATTAGGCATAGAGTATGATTTTAGATTAATTTTTGACTTAGGACGTTTTTTAATGCCTTGGCCACTTTTACCCCGTAGATGGCACTCTACACTATTTAACTACAAGCCAGGGATGAGAACCAAAGAAAGCTGTTCTTCCTTATTAGCTGAGGCTTTTCAGTCTGTCAATTTTCCAATATTACCAATTTTAAAAACTGAAAAAAATAGCACTAAACTTTACAAAAGCAATCCAAGACTATATTCGCCGCGTGATTTTGATTATTCACCCTATTTTGATATTATTAAATACCCTATGTATTTAACTGCATTGCAGGATAATCAAAGATCAAACAATAAATAATTATTTCTTAGTTTTAGTCTTTGTTTTCTTGCCTGTTAATTTTATCTTTCCATCGATATAATCTACAAAAATTATATCTCCCGGTAAGAATTTTTCTTCGAGCATATCTTTGGCAATAGGATTCTCCAACTCTTGTTGAATAGTACGTTTTAGAGGGCGTGCACCATAAACAGGATCGTAACCCATTTTAGCAATATGATTAATCGCAGCTTCGCTAACTTCTAATTGTAAATCACGATCACTGAGACGTTCGCGTAGGCTTTCTAATTGAATTGAAGTAATTTTATGAATCTGCTTTTCAGACAACGCATGAAACACAACGACCTCATCAACACGATTAATAAATTCCGGTCGGAAATGTTGCGCAATAATATCCATAAGCGTACTTTTTAAAGCAGCATAATCTTTTTTCGACGTCAACTCTTGAATAATTTGCGAACCTAAATTTGATGTCATTACTATAACAGTATTACGAAAGTCCACTGTGCGTCCTTGCCCATCTGTTAATCGACCATCATCTAATACTTGTAATAAAATGTTAAACACATCTGAATGTGCTTTTTCAATTTCGTCTAAAAGAACTACAGAATAAGGTTTCCGACGAACTGCTTCGGTAAGGTAACCCCCTTCTTCATAACCGACATATCCTGGAGGAGCACCAATTAGACGTGCGACAGAATGTTTCTCCATAAATTCTGACATATCTAAACGCACCATTGCATCGTCAGAGTCAAATAAAAAGCCTGCTAATGCTTTGCAAACTTCTGTTTTACCAACACCGGTGGGTCCTGAAAAAATAAATGATCCTATAGGGCGCTTAGGATCTGACAACCCTGCGCGTGAACGTCGAATAGCATTTGATACAACAGCAATCGCTTCATCTTGGCCTATGACACGTTTGTGGAGTGCATCTTCCATATGTAATAATTTTTCTCTTTCGCCTTTTAGCATTTTAGCGACGGGTATACCCGTCCATTGTGAAACAATTTCAGCAATTTCTTTTTCACTCACTTTATTGCGCACTAAATGAGGCTCTTTTTTTGCCATCTTCTGAGCTGCGACCAATTTTTTCTCTAAGGCAGGGATACGACCGTATTGTAATTCGGACATTTGATTTAGATCGCCAGAGCGCCGCGCTTTTTCTAACTCAAATTGTGCCTTTTCAAGCTCACTTTTAATTTTTTGCTCGCCCTGCAAAGTTGCTTTTTCAGCCTTCCAAATCTCATTAAGATCAGCATATTTTTTTGAAAGCTCAGTTATCTCTTTTTCTAAATTTTCCAATCTAATCTTGGAAGCCTCATCGGTTTCTTTTTTTAAGGCTTCTCGTTCAATTTTTAACTGAATTAATCGTCTATCTAAACGATCCAATTTTTCTGGTTTAGAATCAATTTCGATTCTAATTCGACTAGCCGCCTCATCAATAAGATCAATTGCTTTATCAGGCAAGTTTCTATCAGAAATGTAGCGATGAGACAAAGTGGCTGCAGCAACAATAGCTGAATCCGTAATTTCAACACCATGGTGAATCTCATAACGTTGTTTTAAGCCGCGCAAAATAGCTATAGTATCTTCAACGCTAGGCTCATCTACTAAAATTTTTTGAAAACGGCGTTCTAATGCAGCATCTTTTTCAATATAATTCCGATATTCATTTAAAGTAGTTGCGCCAATACAATGCAACTGACCTCTCGCTAAAGCAGGTTTAAGCATATTTCCTGCATCCATAGCTCCTTCTGCTTTTCCTGCACCCACCATGGTATGCAACTCATCAATAAATAAAATAATTTGTCCTTCTTGTTTTGCCAGCTCATTTAAAACGGCTTTTAATCGTTCTTCGAATTCTCCTCGATATTTAGCCCCAGCAATTAATGAGCCAATATCTAAAGCAAGTAAACGTTTGTTTCTTAATCCTTCTGGAACTTCATGATTAACAATTCGTTGTGCAAGTCCTTCCACTACAGCGGTTTTACCAACACCAGGTTCACCAATAAGGACTGGATTATTTTTTGTTCGTCTTTGCAGCACTTGAATGGTTCGACGTATCACATCATCACGTCCAATGACTGGATCGAGTTTTCCTTGAGATGCCTGCGCTGTTAGATCAATAGTGTATTTTTCCAAAGCGCCGCGCCGACCTTCTGCTTCAGGATCATTCACTGCCGCTCCGCCTCTTACATCTTTTATTGATTGTTCAAGCAAAGCTTTGCTTGCACCCGCTTTTCTTAATAATTCACCCAAAATATTTTTATCATCTATAGCTGCAAGTACAAATAATTCGCTTGATAAATATTCATCATTTCGTTGCTGTGCAAGCTTATCGCATACATTCAGTAAGCGGACGAGATCTTTAGAAGGATAAATCTCTCCAGGAGTTGCAGTCTGAACTTTAGGTAAACGCGCAATTGCCTCATCCAAGTCTTTAGTTAATTGATTTAAATTAACATTCGTTTTACCCAATAAAGGTTTAACCGTACCATTCTCTTGTTGCAACAAAGCAGACATCAAATGGATGGGTTCAATAAAAGCATTATCCTGCCCGATAGCGAGAGATTGAGATTCCGCTAAGGCGTTTTGAAACTGACTGGTTAATTTATTAAGACTCATATTTCCCTCTAATTACCACTTATCAAGATTTATATCTTATAAATAGTTTAGTCTAATTAGAAAAAATCAAGTCAATTTAGTTAAAAAAAATGCATAGGATCAATATTTTTGACAATTTAAGTATAATTTTAGCTCGGTAAAAATGGCCTAGCTCTTATGTAGTAATGGGCATAGGAAGTTAAATTTTTGTATTTTCAGCCAAAATATGTCACGGCTAGTAAAAAAGAGTTAAACTATGTGCATTTATATTCTTATTTCAAAAATTTAAATGGGAAATTCTATGACAGAAGAACTGTTAGATGATCCAGCATGGCAACGCAAAACCATAGAAAAATTACTTTTTGATACCTTAAAAGAACAACGTCGCAAAAGACGCTGGAATATTTTTTTCAAATTCCTGTTTTTTATAATTCTTTTAGGTCTTCTGTTAGCTTTATGGCCAACAACAAGTAATCTACCCACTGCTTCAAAAACAAAAGCACATATCGGACTTGTTGATATTAAAGGAGTCATTGATGACAATTCAACTGCAAGTTCTGATAACGTAATTGAAGGATTGCAAAACGCTTTTGAGGATAGAAATACTCGTACAGTGATTTTGCGTATTAATAGTCCTGGAGGTAGTCCAGTTCAAGCGGCGCAGATCTACAATGAAATCCTCTATTTACGCCATCAATATCCTAAGACTAAATTGTATTCTGTATGTGATGATCTTTGTGCATCTGCAGCTTATTATATAGCCTCGGCTAGCGACGACATCTATGCTAATCCTGCCAGCTTAGTCGGTTCAATTGGTGTTTTAATGGATGGATTTGGTTTCGTTGATACCATGAAGAAAGTCGGTGTTCAACGTCGCCTATTAACAGCTGGAGACCATAAAGGCTTTTTAGATCCCTTTTCACCTGAAAAAATAGATGAAAAGCTTATTGCCGAACGCATGCTTGCAAATGTTCATCAACAATTCATTCATGCCGTTAAACAGGGGCGCGGAAATCGTCTAAAAGATAATCCGGAGTTATTTTCTGGTTTAGCGTGGACAGGAGAAGAAGCATTATCTTTAGGACTTATAGACGGTTTTGGAGATTTAAATAGCTTATCTCAAGACTTAATTAAAAATAAAAATATTGTTGATTACACCGTCAAACCTGGCCTATTACAACAACTTTCTGATCGAATGGGTGCTGCGTTCGCACAACAAATAAGTACTAACTTGGGTATTTTACCTCATGGCTTTCGTTAAAAAATAAAAATATCTATAAACGACTTGTATAAACTCTTGTTTATGCTTTATTTTTATTTTTAAAGATAAAACATAAAATGGAATTTATCATGGAAAATTCTGAACATGGATTTAGCTTATTCGAGCTGCTTATCGTTTTATTTATAGTCGGTATTTTAGCTACAATCACTTATCCTATTTATATTCACGTTGTGAAGAAAACTCACCGTACTGAAGCGAAAATTGCTTTAATAAATCTTGCTCAACAGATGGAAATTTATTATCTTGAAAATAATAATAGTTACGAAGATGCGAACTTTAACAAGTTACATCTAAAAGATGTTACGGAAAAAAACTTTTATCAATTGTTCCTAAAAAGTACTACCAACAGTTATCAACTATCAGCCAAAGCTAAATTTTCCGATTCTGAATGTTATTTATTTATGCTTAATCAATTAGGAGAAAAAACTAATGCTGGCACCCGTTCGAAACAGTGCTGGTAATGGAAATTGAGTTTTTAAAGTTTTATATTGCCTAGTATGTCCGCTATATTTTGAAAAATATTTTCCACTGCTATACTTCATCTGATTTTCAAGGAGATTTAATATGCTAAGGAAACTATTAGCAGAATTTTTAGGTACCTTTTGGCTAGTATTAGGCGGATGCGGTAGTGCTGTATTAGCCGCTAAATTTCCTCTAGTAGGTATAGGTTTTTTGGGTGTAGCTTTTGCTTTTGGTTTGAGCTTGCTAACCATGTGTTGCGTATTCGCCCCAATCTCTGGTTGTCATTTAAACCCTGCCGTTTCGATAGGTCTTTGGGCTGCAGGTAGATTTAGCCTTAAAGAAGTGCCTAGTTATATTATTGCTCAGGTAATAGGAGGCATACTAGCCGCAACTGTTTTATATCTGATTGCAAGTGGACATCATGGGTTTGATTTACAAAATGGCTTTGCGAGCAATGGTTATGGGTTTCATTCGCCAGGTCATTACTCATTATTAGCTTGTTTTGTATGCGAAGTAACGATGAGTTTTTTATTCTTAATTGTTATCGCAGGTGTGACTAATCCGCAACTACCTAGTCATTTTGCTCCCCTGGCGATTGGCTTAGCCTTAACCTTAATCCATTTAATTAGCATTCCAGTTACAAATACTTCTGTTAATCCTGCTAGAAGCACAGGTCCAGCACTATTTGTAGGAGGGTGGGCAATCCACCAGCTTTGGTTATTTTGGCTCGCTCCATTAATCGGTGGAATAATGGGTGGAAGCTTATTTAGATGTATATGGGGAAATGAAAAAAAATTAGCTCCTGATCGATAAAACAGAAAAATTATTGTATAATTTCTAATATTAAATTGCCGTTTCTGTAGTGATTGCTAATGGCATTCGTAATTCACGTGGTAGAGCAAAAGCAACGTTTTCATCTATACCTATTAATTCGGAAACCAAACATTTTTGCCAGTTAGGAAATGTTTTTAGATATTTTATAACCTCTTGGACTAAAAATTCAGGGGCAGACGCCCCTGCAGTGATACCAATAGATTCTTTTCCAATTACCCAGGTTGATTGGATATCTTTAGCCGTATCAATTAAATACGCAGGTTTACCTAAACGTTCGGCCAATTCTTTTAATCTATTAGAATTGGAACTATTAATAGACCCTAAAACTAATACCATATCACATTGTTTTGCTAATTCTTTAACCGCGAGTTGACGATTTTGTGTTGCATAACAAATATCCTCTTTCTTAGGTGTGGCAATTTCAGGAAAACGCTGCTTTAAAGCCTCTATAATAGTTTTAGTATCATCCAGTGATAAAGTCGTTTGTGTAACGTAGCTTAATGAGCGAGGATTTTTAACTTTTAACGAAGCGACATCCTCAGTGTTTTCTACTAAATAAATCCCTCCAGCTGGATTATCATAATGTCCTAAGCTTCCCTCTACCTCTGGATGATCCGCGTGGCCAATCAATATGCACTCTTGACCTAGACGATTATAACGTGCCACCTCCATATGCACCTTAGTTACTAAAGGACAAGTCGCATCAAAAACTTTTAAATTGCGTTGTTTAGCGGATTCACGAACGGCTTGAGAAACACCATGGGCACTAAAAATAGCAGTGGCGCCTTGTGGTATCTCATCGATATGTTCAACAAAAATCACACCTTTTTGTTCTAAATCGGCAACCACAATTCGATTATGAACTACTTCATGGCGAACATAGATGGGCACACCAAACAGCTTTAATGCTCTTTTAACAATTTCTATGGCACGATCAACGCCGGCACAAAAACCTCGGGGATTAGCTAAAACAATTTTCATAGCACCGCTCTTAGATTTAAGCATTTAGTTTAGAGGTGTACAAAAAAAATGCAAGCTTTATATAGTAAAACACGATCTCACTAAACTATATTCATCTTTCTAATAAATTAGCGTTGATGAATGTTCCTAAAACTTTTATTGTCTATATTATTATAAAGTCTTTTCGTAACAAAAGTATTTAAGGTATTGTAAAACTGTGACTTATTAACATTTAATGGCTTATTTTTAATCACTTCAGACCATCGCTTATCAATTATTTCATTAGATAAAGGAGGTGTGGGAGTATTTTTAAATAGATTGAGTTGGTTATTCAATAAATCCTTAAACTCGTTAACCGAGCTACATAGCCGTACCGCAACGATTAAAGCCTTGGCTCTTTCATTATGCTTAGCCGAAAAACGAATAAAAATACTTCTATTAAGATAGTTTTTTATTAATAATTTTATAAAATTATTAATAAAAAAATCTAATTTTTGACTTTCATCAATTGCATTTTTCCCTTTAATGATGGATTGTGTAATTTCATAGCTTATCTTAGGTTGATTTAATTTATATGCTAGTTGTAAAGGAGACTGCCGATTCTCATTCCAGCTGATGATCGCACCTTTCTCTAATAAATACATAACAAGATCAATATGTCCTCCTCTTACTGCATAATGTAAGGGAGTATCACCCTCTTCATCTTGAGCATCAATATTTAATTTTTGTTTATCTAGCCAATACTTAAATAAATTGACATCCCCTATATTTGCTAAAGCAAATAAGCAATTATTTTCCCAATTGAGATTAGATTTAGGCATTTTTTTCTCTCCTTATAATTACTTGTTATTAATTATACTAATTGTTTTTTTATTTTTTTCAACACTGCAAAAAGTAATTCTTTAGATATAGGTTTATAAAAAAAATCATATACTCCTAGCCTGATCGCTTCACATCTTTCTTCTTTGTTTGCTTCACCAGAAAATAATACTAATGGTATATTTAATTTTCTTTTTTGCATTTTCGCTAATAATTGCAAACCATGGAGATTGGGCATAATTCTATCGCTTAAAACAACAAAAAATTTATCGGGATTTTGTTGTAAATAATTCCAAGCAAGTTGACCATCTTTAAAAGCTACGTAGGTAAATTGAGCTTCATCTAAGTATTGAGTTAATACTTTCAAGCACAGTTTGTCATCATCCACTAGTAATATCTGTTTCGGATTCAGATTTATTATCATTTGATTTTGCATTATTTAATTTTAATAAAATCTTAATATAGTTTCGCCCTGAAATAGTCAAATCTTTTAAAATTATATGTAAATATCTAGGACCAAATAATAACAAAGCAATCAGAAAAATAATAAGGAACGATATTAGATTTAATCCATAAAATCCCATAAACACTCCGTGTTTAAAGTAAAATCAATTTAATTTTCGTAAATTAATCATCGCACCTGAAAATAACCCCAAACCTCCTAAACCTAAAATCCATAAATACGTGGATGTTAAATGTGTTACATCCTTAACACTTAGATCTAACAAAACCCAAACTATACAAGCAGTAGCAATACCTAAACTTATAAACCAGAAAGATTTTTTACGTGTTTGTTTTTTTTCTCTTTCTTTTGCACAATCAAGACATTTTGGTTTCTTTTTTAAATGACGTAACTCGAGCATTACTTGATATATTAAATCTGGAATTTCAGGAACCTTTTCTGCCCAATAAGGGGCATATTCCCGAATTTTTCGTATAAAAGCCCGTGGCCCGACTTGTTTTCGTAACCAATGTTCTAAAAAAGGTTTAGCTGTGTTCCATAAATCCAAATCTGGATACAATTGCCGCCCTAAACCTTCAACATTAAACAAGGTTTTTTGCAATAGTACTAATTGCGGCTGCACCTCCATATTAAATCTTCTAGCAGTCTGAAATAATCTTAAAAGTAATTGTCCAAAAGAAATTTCTTTTAAAGGTCTTTCAAAAATTGGTTCGCATACGGTGCGTATCGCTGCCTCAAATTCATTAATCCTAGTATTTTCTGCAACCCAACCCGATTCAACATGCAATTGGGCTACACGACGGTAGTCTCTATTAAAAAATGCTAGCAAATTCTCGGCGAGATAACGTTGGTCATCTGGACTTAAACTTCCCATAATTCCGAAATCAACGCCCAAATACTGAGGATTTTCTTTATTTTTAGGTGAAACAAAAATATTACCTGGATGCATATCGGCATGAAAAAAACAATCACGAAATACTTGTGTAAAAAAAATTTCAACGCCTCGTTCCGCTAATTTCTTTAAATTAATTCCTTGTTTTTTTAAAGTAGAAATATCAGAAATTGAAATACCATATATACGTTCCATGACTAGGACTTTATGAGAGGTATACGGCCAAAATACTTCTGGAATGTAAAGCAAATCAGATTCAGAAAAGTTACGCCGTAATTGCGAGGCATTAGCACCTTCACGTAATAAATCTAATTCGTCTTTTAAACAAGCTTCGAATTCTGCTACAATCTCACGAGGTCTAAGTTGTTTGGCAGATCGCCAATAACGTAAAGCAAAATCTGCTAAAGCATATAATAAATCAATATCTCGATTAATTTTTTTATAAATTCCCGGCCTTAACACTTTAACCACAACTTCTTGACCCGTAGTCAACAATTTAGCGGTATGAACCTGCGCAATAGAAGCCGACGCTAAAGGATTAATATCAAATTGAGAAAATGCTTCTGAAATGGATTTTCTAATACAAGTTTCAATAATAGATTTCGCTTCTTCTCCTGGAAAAGGAGGTACGCGATCCTGGAGCTTTGCTAATTCGTCAGCAATATCAATAGGAATAAAATCACGACGTGTTGATAAAGTTTGGCCAAACTTAACAAATATTGGACCCAAGTCTTCTAGTGCAAGACGAATTCTTTCTCCTCTAGACATTTTTTTATTAAGTCTTCGATAAGGATTTAAATATCCAAAAAAACGTAAAGGCCTGAATAGATCTAGAGAATACATTAATTCATCTAGATTATAACGAAAAAGAATAAAACTGATCTGCATTAAACGAACTAGATGAGAAATAGCTTTCATCCATTCAATCCTTTTTGCAAGGAATTTATCCGAGCTTCTAATCGAGCACAATCGTCGCGTAGGTCATCAACATCGGAAAAAAAAAACTGTATTTCTTCGTCAGAGACCAACCAATTCATTTCTGTTTGGACATAATTTGTTACATTTTGACCAAGATTTTCTAGATTTTGTCTAGCCCAAAGACTTATTGTTTTAAGTGCTTGTATCAAGGGGTACGCTATAGCATCACCTATTTTTTTTGATAATTGTTCTTCGTAATCTATCTCAAGAGTTAAAAAAAACTCTCTAAATTGTTTTCCAAACTCCATGTCACCTACAACCTGTAGAGGAATATCTGTAAATGCTTTATCTTTCTTTATAAATGCCATGCGTAAAAAATCAAAAGTTGAACCACGTAATATTAAATCAGCAGGTCCGTTATAATCTTTACTTAAATAAATTGAATCGGATTTAAAAAGCCAATAATAGATAAGTGAACCCCATTCTATCTTTATTACCCTCCCAGATAATTGGCGCAAATGTTTTTTTGATTCTGGGTCAAGGTTTAGATAGCGGTTAAGTATCGCTTCTTGCACAGATAATATTATATTGGAGCTAATCAAAATTTCCACGCTCTATGTAGTGCGACTATTCCACCGCTAAGATTATAGTATTCACATTCATCAAATCCTGTGTCTAAAATGAGTGCCTGAAGTGTTTTTTGATCGGGATGACGGCGTATAGATTCAACTAAATAACGATAACTTGCTTCATCATTAGCAATCCACTCCCCTAATTTAGGTAAAAAATCGAAGGAATAACGATTATATAAGTTCTGTAAAAACCCTAATATAGGTTTAGAAAACTCTAAAACAAGTAAACGACCACCTGGTTTCAAAACCTGATACATAGATTTTAGTGCAGTTTGCTTATTCGTTACATTGCGTAATCCAAAAGCTATACTCAGACAATCAAAACTAGCCTCCGCAAAGGGTAAATACTCTGCATTGGCTTGAATGGAGCTTATTTCCGAAAATCCTGAATTCAGTAGCCGATCTCGCCCTATATTTAGCATAGCAGCATTAATATCTAACAAAATTGCCTTACCCTGCGGTCCTATTTGTTTAGCAAATGCTTTTACCAAATCACCCGTACCTCCTGCCACATCAAGTACACTATCTCCCTTACGAAGTTGAGATAATTCCACCGTAAATTTTTTCCATAGACGATGCAACCCAAAAGACATCAGATCATTCATAAGATCATATTTGCCTGCTACTGACTGAAAAACTTCAGCCACTCGGTTATTTTTTTCACTCACAGGAATACTTTGATAACCAAAATCTGTAGTCAAGGTTTCATTCATTTTAATGCTCGATGGAGAATCTGGCATAAGGATTACCATTATTCTGGTTGTTCTATCTTAACTACCTAGCTGATTTTGAGCAAGAAAATGACTCATTTTAATAACTCATAAATTCTAGAATCTTCAAATGTAAATTATTTAAATTAATCAAATAATTAAATAAAAAGCTAAATTCAGCTGAGCTTTTAGTTTCTTCAATCCAATATTTTAACTGAATCAAAGTAGTAGGAAGTTATGCGTGAATTATTGAATCTAATGCTTAAGTTGTGATCCTGTAAAAGTAGAATAGGATGTATGTCTACGCAACACTGATAAAGCGTGCGGACTTTTAACATCGGTCCATAACTCCAAGGCTTGTAAGGGGGTTAATTCATTAGCTGGATCACTTAAACCCCGGATTGCATGTAAGATTTCCATCAAACTAATAAAGTCATAACTTAAGGCACTATAAAGAGAAGCGGAACCTGCTTTTGACAAGCTTGCTACCTGAATATAGGCTGATTGACCTAGCTCAATAAAATACTTAATTTTTACATGTCTCTTTTCAGCCTGTTCAGGAAAAAACCCGGCAAACAATAAACATTTATCTCCTACCTCGCGTAAACACTCTCGTTGCCTAGAGCACCTTTCAGTCATACTAGTTAGAAATTCTTTTGCTAAAACTGAATTAGCGATATCAGGTCGATGATTATAGTACCCTAATAAAAAAACTAAGTAACTTTCCAATTCATTGTTCAACCTGAGATTGCTGCTAGATTTTGCATCCTCAACCAAAGACTGCCATTGAGCTGTAGTAGTTGGTTGCAATAAAAGCACACCCATGATAAAACCTCTCAATATTAATTGCCTTTCTATCAGTGTAGAACACGCTAGCCGAAATGCCTTACTTTGCGTTATCATGCACTCTTTTTGAACATCCCTAATACCTAATTTCTTTAACTATCATGATCCAAAATATTCGTAATATCGCCATAATTGCCCATGTTGACCATGGGAAAACCACACTTGTTGATAAATTATTACAACAATCCGGCACTCTCTCGAGTAGGGCTGCTCCAGTAGAGCGTATTATGGATAGTAATGACTTGGAGCGTGAGCGTGGCATTACTATTCTCGCGAAAAATACTTCTATCGAATGGCATGGTTATCGTATTAATATTGTCGACACCCCCGGGCATGCTGACTTTGGTGGAGAAGTAGAACGTATCTTGTCTATGGTAGATTCTGTCTTACTGCTAGTAGATGCTGTAGATGGTCCTATGCCACAAACACGCTTTGTTACGCAAAAAGCCTTTGCTAAAGGTCTAAAGCCTATTGTCGTCGTTAATAAAATTGATAGGCCCAGCGCCCGCCCTGACTGGGTCATTAATCAGGTTTTTGATTTATTCGATCGTTTAGGGGCAACCGAAGAACAATTAGATTTTCCTATTATCTATGCTTCTGCTTTACAAGGTTATGCGACATTAGACCTTAAAAAACCAAGCTCTGATCTGACTCCTTTATTTGAAACTATCATTAATAAAGTGGCCCCACCCGCAGTCGACCCTCAAGGCACCTTTCAAATGCAAATTACCACCTTGGATTATTCCAGTTATGTGGGGACTATTGGTATTGGTAGGGTTCAGAGAGGATGCGCTAAGTCTAATATGCCTGTTGTATTAATTGACAGAGAAGGAAAAACTCGGCCTGCTCGTATATTACAAATTTTAGGTTATCGTGGTTTAGAGCGTATAGAAATCGATCAAGCAGAAGCGGGTGATATCATAGCCGTAACAGGTATTGATAAGCTAAATATCTCTGACACGTTGTGTGATCCTAACTTAGTGGAAGCTTTACCCGCTTTGATAGTTGATGAACCTACGATGAGCATGACCTTCCAAGTTAATAACTCACCTTTTGCAGGTAAAGATGGAAAATTTGTTACCAGTCGCCAAATTAGAGAGCGTCTCGACAGGGAACTACTACATAATGTTGCGCTTAAAGTTGCAGACACAGAAGATCCCAATCGATTCCGCGTCTCTGGAAGAGGAGAATTGCATTTATCGATATTAATCGAAACTATGCGTCGTGAAGGGTATGAGTTAGGTGTATCTCGTCCTGAAGTTATTCTAAAGGAAATTGATGGTGAGCTGAAAGAACCCTACGAAAACTTAACCGTAGATCTGGAAGAACAACATCAAGGTAACATCATGGAAAAATTGGGTAGTCGACGTGGCGATCTAGTAGATATGGTATCTGATGGTAAAGGACGCGTCCGACTCGATTATAAAATCCCCACGCGCGCTTTAATTGGTTTTCGTACAGAATTTTTAACTGCGACTTCTGGCTTGGGATTGATGCACCATGTATTCGATCATTACGGTCCTGTGAAAAAAGGGACAATTGCTAATCGTGCAAATGGTGTCATGATCTCCAATCAAGTCGGTAAAGCAACTGGATTTTCCTTATTTAATTTACAAGAGCGTGGAAAACTATTAATTGGCCCGCAAACTGATGTCTATGAAGGGATGATTGTAGGCATTCATTCGCGCGATAACGACTTAGTTGTTAATGTCGTTAAAGGAAAGCAGCTCACGAATGTTCGAGCTTCAGGTTCAGATGAAAACATCATTTTGACTCCCCCCATAACATTTTCCTTAGAACAAGCATTAGAATTTATCGCTGATGATGAATTATTAGAAGTCACACCGCATTATTTGCGCTTACGTAAAAAGTTTTTGAAAGAACATGAACGTAAACGTTCCGGACGGGATGTTTAAATAAATTTAGCTTTTTTTGCTACTGTTTAAGTTCATGTTGGTTATTCTAAGAATTTTATAAAATTTTTATGAAAACCTGTTGTATAATTTATAGTATTTATGAAAACTTATTCTAAACTCAAGCTTTGGAAATTAGCATGGCAGCAGAAAATCTAGAAGAAATTGTATCCTTATGTAAACGTCGAGGATTCATCTTCCCTAGTGCTGAAATTTATGGAGGCCTACAAGGTGTCTATGATTATGGCCCATTAGGTGTAGAATTAAAAAATAATTTAAAAGCCGCTTGGTGGAAATCTAATGTTTACGAGCGTGATGATATCTATGGATTAGATTCTGCCATTTTGACACATCGAAAAATTTTTTATTATTCCGGTCACGAAAGCACCTTTGCTGATTTACTTGTTGATTGTAAACAATGTAAAAAGCGTTGGCGTTTGGATCATCTTGTAGATGGTAAATGTGAAGCATGTGGCTCTACCAATCTTACTGAGCCAAGAGCCTTCAATATGATGTTTAAAACCACCATGGGACCAGTAGAAGACCCTGATGCTTTTGCCTATCTACGTCCCGAAACCGCACAAGGAATATTTACTAATTTTAAAAATGTTATGGACTCTATGTCTCCTAAACTTCCTTTTGGCATAGCACAAATTGGGAAGGTTTTTAGAAACGAAATAACGCCACGAAATTTTATTTTTAGAGTCAGAGAATTTGAACAACTCGAAATTGAATTTTTTGTTAAACCGGGTGAAGATGAAAAATGGCATGAATATTGGGTTGAATCTCGTTTAGCGTGGTGGAAGAATCAAGGGTTAAATACCAAAAGATTAAAATTATTAACGCAAAGCACATCCGAACTGGCTCACTACGCAAAAGCAACCGTCGATATACTCTATAAATTCCCTCATGGCTTTGAAGAACTAGAAGGAATTGCTAATCGTACTGATTATGATTTAGGTTCACATACTCAAGATCAAAATAAATTAAATATCAATGCTAAAGTATCTGTTAATAAGGAAAGCATTGCTAAATTAACTGTTCAAGATCCTCCTGGTTCGCATTTTATTCCCTACGTGATAGAACCTTCAGCAGGTTTGGATAGAGGTGTACTTGCCATACTCACCGAAGCGTACGAAGAAGAATATCTAAAAGATGATAAAAAACGTTTAGTGTTGAAAATAAAACCACATTTAGCACCCGTCAAAGTAGCTATCATCCCTTTAAAGCGCAACGATAGTTTGTTGGTAGAAAAAGCAAAAAATTTGAAGAATGCAATATTAGCTTTGGGAATCGGCAGAATTGCTTTTGAGGATACCGGCAATATTGGAAAAAGTTATCGGCGTCATGATGAAATTGGCACACCACTTTGCATTACTGTTGATTTTGATACCATAGCTAAAAGTGAAAATACTGAAAATCATGATACCGTCACCCTACGTGATCGCGATACTATGCAACAAAAACGTATCAACCTATCTCGTTTAGATGAATATATAAAAAATTACTTTTCATAAAAATTTTATCATTGTCTTTTTCCAAAAATTGCTGTCCCCAATCGAACCAATGTCGCGCCTTCAGCAATAGCGGCCTCAAAATCCTGAGATGTGCCCATAGATAAAGTATCTAATCTTAAGCCTAATTTATTTAGTTTCTTTAAGCTTAAACGTAACGCTTTGAAATTTTTACGTTGGGAAGCGAAATCTTTTTCGGGTTTGGGAATTGCCATTAAACCCCTTAAATTAAGATGAGAAAGCTTATCAATTGAAGTTGCGAAGGGAGCAATATCTTCTAAATATATCCCAGTTTTGCTTGTCTCTTTCTGCAGATTAACTTGGATACAAACATTAATGGGCGTTAAATTTGCTTCTTTTCGACACTTATTCAATTTTACAGCTAATTTTAAATCCGCAAGACTATGTACCCAAGAAAAATTATTGGCAATAAATTTTATTTTATTCGTTTGGATTCTTCCTACAAAATGCCATTCTAACCCTAAATTCTGAAGATTTTTAATTTTTTCAGCAGCTTCCTGAACATAGTTTTCACCAAAGATGAATTGTCCAGCATCAATTGCTGACCTTATAGCCTCTATAGTTTGCGCTTTGCTAATTGCAATTAATTCGACTGAACCTGTTCTTCTTCCAAAGCGACATTCTGTATTTCTTATCTTTTGTATACAGTGCAAAATTCTGCTAAAAATGCAATTTTTCATATTTTCTGAGAGAATTTACAGACAATTTACTTACTTCTAATAATTTAAAAGCGTATAATAATCATATTATTAAACAATAAGCGGGGTCGTTGTGTCTGCATCACCATCCAATTTTTTAGTTAATTATCGACAACACATTCAGCAACGGGCAGTTCAAGATATTCCCCCTCTTCCTCTTGATGCAATACAGGTTACCGCATGTATTGAATTAATTAAAAACCCCGCCTTTTCTCATGAAGCCTCTTTTTTAGTCAAATTATTAGCTGAACATGTAGCACCCGGAGTCGATCCAGCGGCTTATGTTAAGGCTGGTTTTCTTGCAGCTTTAGCAAAAAACGAAGTTAATTCCCCATTTATATCGCCTAAATACGCCGTTGAGCTTTTAGGTAGTATGTTGGGTGGTTATAATGTTCCTATTCTTATCGAATTGCTTGACGGGCAACAAGACATAGCTGCAATAGCAGCAAAACAACTTTCACACACTCTATTAATGTTTGATGCTTACCATGATGTCATAGCCAAAGCCAAAAAAGGGAATCTTTATGCTCATCAAGTTGTAGAAGCTTGGGCAAATGCAGAGTGGTTTCTGTCTAAGACTAAACTTCCTGATAAGCTCACCTTGTCAGTTTTTAAAGTATCTGGAGAAATTAATACCGATGACCTCTCTCCTGCGACAGAAGCCTGGAGTCGTCCTGACATCCCTTTGCATAGCTTAGTTATGTTGCATAATCGTATATCGGATGCATTACAAGTTATTAAGCAGCTAAAAACAAAAGGTCATCCTATCGCGTTTGCTGGGGATGTTGTGGGTACTGGTTCATCGCGAAAATCAGCTATTAATTCATTATTGTGGCATATCGGCAATGAGATCCCCTTTGTTCCTAATAAGAACCGTGGTGGAGTTATTTTAGGTGGCAAAATTGCTCCAATATTTCGAACAACTGCTGAAGACTCTGGTGCTTTTCCTATCGAAGTTGATGTAAGTCAACTTCACATGGGTGATATTATTCAAATTTATCCCTATGAGGGACGAATTGAGAATGAACAAGGACAAGAAATTGCTCATTTTACGCCGAACTTCACACTCATGGATGCCGTACGTGCTGGCGGTAGAATCCCTTTAATTATTGGTCGATCATTGACCGATAATGTAAGAACTGCCTTGTCTTATCCATTCTCCAAAGAATTTAATCGCCCAGAAATTATCCCAGAAAATGGAAAGGGATTTACCTTAGCTCAAAAAATGGTAGGCAAAGCCTGCGGAGTCCCTGGTATCAGCCCTGGGACATACTGTGAGCCAAAAATGACAACCGTTGGCTCACAAGACACAACGGGGCCTATGACCAGAGATGAGCTAAAAGAGCTTGCATGTCTTGGGTTTTCAGCAGATCTTGTCATGCAAAGTTTTTGTCACACTGCAGCCTATCCAAAACCCGTTGATATAGAAACACAACACAGCTTGCCAGATTTTTTCTCTTCGCGTGGTGGGGTTGTATTAAGACCCGGCGATGGAATTATCCATTCTTGGCTTAATCGAATGCTGTTACCTGATACGGTGGGGACCGGTGGCGATTCCCATACGCGATTTCCTATAGGTATTAGTTTCCCTGGCGGTTCGGGTGTTGTTGCTTTTGCTGCGGCTATGGGTGTGATGCCATTAACCATGCCAGAATCAGTATTAGTTAGGTTTACTGGCAAAATACAACCTACCATCACATTACGTGATCTAGTCAACGCGATACCCTATGTCGCCTTGCAACGGGGTTTACTCACGCTCGATAGCAAAAATAAAAAAAATATCTTTTCAGGACGAGTATTAGAAATTGAAGGTTTACCGAATCTTAAAATTGAGCAAGCTTTTGAATTTGCAGATGCATCTGCTGAACGCTCAGCAAATGGTTGCACTATTCGCTTAGATAAAGAACCGATTATAGAATATTTAAATTCTAATATTTCCCTACTAAATTGGATGATAAGAAATGGTTACCAGGACATTGGAAGTTTACAGCGCCGAATTAAATCAATGGAAGCTTGGTTAGCAGACCCTGTTTTACTAGAGCCAGATGCAGATGCAGATTATGCAGAAATCATTGAAATTGATCTTAATCAAATCAAAGAACCTTTATTAGCCTGTCCCAACGATCCAGATGATATCAAACCTTTATCTGCTATAGCACAAACTAAGGTTGATGAAGTATTCATAGGTTCATGCATGACGAATATTGGTCACTACCGTGCAGCTGGTAGTTTATTAAAGAAATTTAACAACCGATTACCCACTGTATTATGGATAGCGCCTCCAACCAAGATGGATGCACATCAGTTGATGCAAGAAGGTTATTACGCAATCTATGGCATTGTAGGTGCACGGACCGAAATGCCCGGTTGTTCTTTGTGTATGGGAAATCAAGCAAGAGTATGTGATAGTGCAACCGTAGTTTCCACCTCAACTCGAAATTTTCCTAATCGTATGGGAAAAGATGCTAATGTCTATTTAGCTTCAGCTGAATTATCTGCTATAACCGCCATTTTAGGTTATATACCTAATTTAGATGAATATAGAGAAAAAATGAAATCTATTGACGCTATCAATGAAAACATATATCGATATTTGAATTTTGATCAAATGCCCGATTATCAAAACGTGTCTGAACAAATTGATCAGTTAATCGATATTAATGCCTTAAAAACAAATAATCTTAAAACTTTAATGGATTTAAATTGAACACAATTTCTTTAATTTTTATAGGGGCAGGACTTGGTGGAGTTTTACGCTACGGAGTTTCCACAGGAATTAATAATTTATTTAACAAAAATTTTCCCTATGGCACTTTAGTGGTCAATGTAAGCGGATCTTTTTTAATGGGTTTTTTATTTGTTTTTATATTAGAGAGATTTCAAAGTATTGCTCCTCAACTTAGAGCATTACTGTTAATTGGTTTTTTAGGTGGGTATACCACTTTTTCTTCTTTCTCAATCGAAACCATCAATTTAATGGAAAATGCTAATTGGTTTCCTGCAATTGTAAATATTTTACTTAGTACTATTCTATGTCTTATGGCAGCATGGATGGGTGTAATTTTAGGAAGAAATCTATGAAAACATTAGATATAGTCATCGTTAGAATTTATGTAACTGAAGCTTCGCATCTACTTAATAAAATAATTGATTATTTAAAAAATGATAAAATTTCTGGAGTAAGTGTATATCGTGCGATTGAAGGAATCGGAGAATCAGGAAACTTAACTAGCTCATTGCTTGATTTTTCATTAAATCTCCCCATTTGCATCGAATTTTTTGATTCTGATAAAGCTAAAGTAGAAAAAACACTTGATCATTTACATAAAATCATAAACCCAGGACATATTATTTTTTGGGAAGCAAAAGTGATTGTTAAAGATTAATTCAGCAACGCTAAAGACTTAGACGTTTAAAAATTTTTTCTGGGATAACCCGGATAATTAACATTATAAGCCGCCAAATTCCGGGAATGTATACACTTTCTTTCCCTTTATCTAACGCCCGAATAATTTTTATTGCTGTTTTTTTTGGGTCGGCCGCTAAATAGAGTGGGTACTTTCCTCCAAAAACCATTTTCGTATCAATTAAACCTAACTTGACTGTTAATATTTGTATTTTAAAAGGATACAAATAATTACGTAACCCTTGTAAATAAGTAGTCAATCCGGCTTTGCTAGCACCATAAACATAATTGGGTTTCCGTCCTCTATCTCCTGCGACAGAACTTAATCCAATAATAAAGCCTTTTTTTTGAATAGCCAAATACTTAACATAATATTCAAGAAAAGAAATAGGGCCGGTAAAATTTGCTGCAATCACTTTTTGATAATCTAATTTATCAATTAAACCTATAGCCATTATGAGACCATCAATAGCACCCATTTTATCGATAAGCATTTCAAAAAAAGCCGCATGCGAATCAATTTGGGTAATATCAAAAAAAGCACAATCAACATCAACATTGAATCGGATCCTAAGATCACTTGCTATACGTTCTAACTCTGAGATATCCCGACTTGCGAGAAAAAGTTTGCAACGTCTCGAAGCCAAAATTTCGCTACAAGCCCTTGCTATAGAAGAAGTAGCCCCTAAAATCAATATGGATTGCATAGATAATATTTACATCTAATTAGCATAATGTAATTTTAGATTATACTCATTGCACATCAAGATGCGAACAAGCATTTTGATGTACTTCATTAATAGCGAATAAACTAACCCAATGCCATCATGTATTTGCTTTTTTTAAAAATTCGGATATTACCGTAGATTGATATTTTTCCTTGTGTATTAAAATATAGAACTCTCGACTCAACGTTAAAAATGGAGTTTTTAGTTCTACTAGGGTATTATTCTTTAAAGAATCTTCCACAACAAATCTAGATAAGCAACTTATCCCCAAACCTGCTTGCGTTGCTTGCTTAAGTGCATCTGTATCATCCAATTCTAAAAAAGGACGAATTTTTCCGCCAATTTTCTCTTCCAATTTTTCGCGTATACTAGAACTTTGTTTTCGTAGTAACCAACGTGCGTTAGCGATATCTGATAATGTCAATTTCTTTTTTTTACTTAAAGGGTATTTTGGAGCAGCAATTATCACTAACTCATCTTTTTTCCAAGGATAGGTATGAACTTTATCAGAAAAACAATTAGCCTCAATTAACGCTACATCAATATTAAACGTGAGTAATCTAGATAATATTGCCTTAGTAGTAGCTATTTTAAGATTGATCTGAATATTTTTGTGCGTATAAGCAAGTTCAGAGATAAGTTTTGGTAATAGATAATTACCGATGGTTTTACTCGCACCTATGATTAACTGACCCGATAAATTATCTTTTTTATTTTCCATCATCATATCTTTGAGTTCTGATATTTGAGATATCACACTACCCGCTTTAGGTAACAACACCCTTCCACGTTCATTCAAAAATAATTGCTTTCCATGCCGATCAAATACGGAGCCTTCTAATTGCTCCTCTAATGTGGCAAGTGCCATGCTGCACGCTGATTGCGAAAGATACATTCTTTTTGCAGCGTGACTAACGTTTCCGGTCTTAGCAATTGCAACAAAAACTTCGAGTTGTTTTAGAGTAATACGCATAGCAATTTTAAATTATCATTACTTAAATACAATGCATTTTAAATTAATCTTACATAATAATAATTATGTAAATGTAAAACCATAATACCGGATAAGTAACACTATGACTATTATCATTACGAAAAAAAAATCTACTGCAAAGAAGGTAAATGAATCTCTATTGTAT
>X36_Agile_Frog__coassemble_6_pt1 | contig 76465 bp, 69 predicted proteins | sample X36_Agile_Frog__metabat2_low_PE_001 | metagenome-assembled genome bin X36_Agile_Frog
AAGTATTTATAAATTAATTTAGACAATTAAAAAATAATACCGAATTATTTTTTAATTGTCTAAATAAAAAAAATTTATTAAATATTTTGTAATGAAAGATTATATAATTACATTCTTAAAAAAATTAAAGAATATTGAAAGAGGAAATCGAATTTTTTTGAAATGCTAAAAATAATATTTACGATGTCAGAGTTTTAAACATATTTTGAAAATAAATTTATTCATTTAATCTATCGGGTATAAGAATATCACGATTACCATTACTTTCCATAGCGCTGACCAAACCGGCTTTTTCCATATCTTCCATTAGTCGCGCCGCGCGGTTATAGCCAATTTTAAGTCGTCGCTGAATGCTTGAAATAGAAGCACGGCGTGTATCTATTACAATTTGTACAGCTTGATCATACAACACATCTTTTTCACTGGAGTTATTGTCTAAAAAATCTAAATCTCCACCTTCATTAAGATTAGCTTGAGTGAGATCAAGCATATATTCTGGCACAGCTGATTTTTTTAAGGCATTGACTACATGGTGAACTTCCTGGTCAGCGACGAATGCTCCATGGACTCGAATAGGAACACCCGTTCCAGGAGCTAAATACAACATATCCCCATGTCCTAATAGTTGATCAGCACCTTGCTGATCAAGAATAGTACGAGAATCAATTTTCGATGAGACCTGAAAAGAGATACGTGTGGGAATATTTGCTTTGATTAAGCCGGTAATAACATCAACAGAAGGTCTTTGCGTAGCTAGAATCAGATGTATCCCTGCTGCTCTAGCTTTTTGGGCAATTCTTGCAATTAATTCTTCAACTTTTTTGCCAACTACCATCATCATGTCAGCAAATTCATCGATTAATACAATAATATAAGGGAGATGTTCTAAAGTTTCTGCTTTACCACCTTGCTCAGGTTTCCAAAAAGGATCATTAAGTGGCTGCCCTTTTTCATTGGCTTCTTGTATTTTTTGGTTATGTCCTGCTAAATTTCTTACTCCCAAATGTGCCATTAATTTATAACGACGCTCCATTTCCGCGACGCACCAACGTAATGCATTTGCTGCTTCTTTCATATCGGTGACAACGGGTGCTAAAAGATGCGGAATACCTTCATAGATAGCTAATTCCAACATTTTTGGGTCTATCATAATCAATCTAACTTGCTGAGGCGTTGCTTTATATAAAATACTAAGAAGCATGGCATTGAGACCGACTGATTTTCCCGAACCTGTAGTCCCTGCAACAAGTAGATGTGGCATTTTTCCTAGATCAACGATGACTGGATGGCCGGCTATATCTTTACCTAAGGCAAGAGAAAGCGGCGATCTCGCATGTTGATATGCGGTTGAGCTTAATATTTCACTAAGCCGAACAATTTCGCGATGTTTGTTCGGAACTTCGAGTCCAATAACGGACTTCCCAGGAATAACTTCTACAATTCGTACGCTAACGACAGATAATGACCGAGCTAAATCTTTGGCGAGTCCTGTGATACGGCTTACTTTAATTCCTGCAGCTGGTTGCATTTCGAAACGTGTAACTACAGGTCCTGGATGTACGGCTACAACTTGTACTTGAATCCCAAAGTCTTTTAACCGCAGCTCAACATCACGTGATAGTTGCTCTAGTTCATCGCGTGTGTATCCTTCTTTACTTAATTTTTCAGCTGGATCTAATAGAGTTAATGAAGGAAGAGAAGGTTCAGTAATATTTTTTTTATTTGAAACTATAGTGGTAGGAGGTGAATAAGGCTTTATAGATAGAGAATTATGATTAGTTATTTCTGTGTTAGATAAGGGTGAATTTATTATAGAATTAAATTGAGGTGAAGATTTACTGCGAGACATATTTATTGTGTCAATCTTATTAAAAGTGCTTGCATGCGGGGGCTTAATTTTTTCAGAGGCTCTTTTTTTTATAGCATACATGATAAGTTTTTTTATTTTTTCGGCAATTTTTACTGGCATTACCGCGATATAGCTGCTTATTTTATCGATAATATTTAACCAAGAAAAACCAGTTGCAAGCGTTGTGCTGGCTAATAAAAGCGCCAATAGAAATAATGTACTGCCGACTACATTAAATTGAACAATAAAACTTTTTGTAACAATATTTCCTAGTTGTCCTCCTGGAGTATAGCCATGTTTTGTATGCGTACTGTGTAAAGCAGCGAGTCCACAAGCTGCAATAAAAATAGTGAGGAAACCTAATATACGCAAAGCTAAAAAAGGATAACTAAAAGATAAGCTCGAAAAACGACCTTTAAAACATTGCCATCCTCCATACACTAGTAATACCGGGAACAAATAGGCTAAAGAACCAAAACTATAAAAAAAGAAATGGGCAAGTTGATCTCCCCAGCGGCCCGCTATGTTCATTGAGACTTTGGTATTTAGTGCTGGATGGTGAGTCCACAAGGCTAAAAACAAAAAAAGAGCTAAGGCTCCACTCACGATGAGTAGGCCTTCTAAAAGGCGCTGTTTAAGACTCAACTGTAAAAATTCTTCAGTGCTGGGTTTTTTCAAGGGTGCTCCTTATTTAAGGCGTAGCATAAGCATACGGTCTTTTTGGATTACTTATGGGTATAGGTACTATTTATAGCGTTCTTTGTTATACTTTGTTAGCAATTTTAATTATAACAATTTTTTTATTATCTGGGTTTTTACCTTAAAGTGGTTTTTATGAATCAAGTTCAAAATCATCGACTAATTATTTTAGGTTCTGGTCCTGCAGGATATACAGCAGCGCTTTATGCAGCGAGAGCTAATCTTGATCCAGTTATTATTACGGGCTTGCAAAAAGGCGGGCAATTAATGACCACTACAGACGTTGATAATTGGCCAGGTGATGTGGAGGGTTTACAAGGACCTGTTTTAATGGAACGTATGAAAAGGCATGTTGAGAGATTTAATAGCAAAGTTATTTTTGACCATATAAATAAAATTGATCTATCCCAAAGACCTTTTACTTTAAAAGGGGACGACACAATTTATCAATGTGATGCTTTAATCGTTGCAACTGGGGCATCAGCCAAGTATTTGGGTTTGCCTTCAGAAAAAGAGTTTATGGGAAAAGGTGTTTCAGCTTGTGCTACTTGTGATGGACTTTTTTATAAGGATCAAAAAGTTGCAGTTGTTGGGGGTGGTAATACTGCTGTTGAAGAAGCTTTATACTTAGCTAATATCGCCGATCATATTTTTCTCATTTACAGAGGAAGTGCATTTTTTCGTCCAGAAAAAATTTTGGTGGATAAATTAATGACAAAAGTGAAAATAGGAAAGATTTCTTTAATATTAGAAACTGAAGTGGATAGTATTTTAGGAGATGAGAAAGGGGTTAATGGACTAAAACTTAAAAACACTAAAACAAATACAACCAGTCAATTAAAAGTGCATGGGGTTTTTATAGCTATAGGTCATACGCCTAACACAGAGATATTCAAAAATCAATTAGATATGGAGAATAACTATATTTTAGTGCGAGGAGGAAGTAAGGGCTTTGCGACAGCGACTAGTGTGAAGGGTGTCTTTGCTTCCGGTGATGTTATGGATTCTGTTTACCGTCAAGCTATTACCTCTGCGGGGACTGGTTGCATGGCAGCACTAGACGCTGAGAAATATTTAAGTGAGAGTTTCTAATTAGAAATATAAATTAAAATGAGGCATTATGAATGCATAACAGATTATTAGGATTTTGCCTATTGTTATTGGCGGTATCACCTGTTTTAGCTGTTGATTCAGATAGTGATTTAAATAATGATCCTTATGAGAATTATAATCGACATGCCTTTAAACTGAATCAAACTTTAGATAAAATTTTTTTTAAACCTGTTGCTACCGTATATAAAACCATTTTGCCTTGGCCAATTACTAAAGGTATTAGTAACTTTTTTAGTAACTTAGAGCAAGTCCCTACTATTATTAATGATTTACTACAAGGGGAATTTTATGACGCAACTTCGGATACCTGGCGTTTATTGATAAATAGTACAGTAGGAATTGCGGGTTTTATTGATGTTGCCAGCAGAATTGATTTACCTGCGCACCATCAGGACTTTGGCTTAACCTTAGCTAAATGGGGTTATACCTCTTCAGCTTATTTAATTGTACCTATTTTAGGTCCACGTACCGTACGCGATGCTGTTTCTTGGCCTATAAACTATGGGGTTTTTTCCGTTTATCCTTACATTAATGATGTAGCCTGGCGAAATGGTTTAACATGGGGTAGTTTTATTAATGCTCGGGCGCAATTGTTGGATTTCGATCAAGCAATAAAGCAAGCTTCTTTTGACCCCTATATATTCCAACGTAATGCTTATTTGCAACGTAGAAATTATTTAATTCGTGAGAACAATAATTTAATAACGGGTGAGGATGAAGAAGATAATGTTGACGAGGCGGAATAGCTTCTGTAAGCTTTTTTCTATACATCTTCATAAAATTACATGGATATACTTGATTTAGAAATAGCAATCTAAAAATATAAACTTTAATTTTGGAGGTTTCATGAAAGAAGTATTGAATGGCGGATTGACTGAAGCTAAACGGAAAAAAGTGGCTGAAGGATTGATTAAATTATTAGCAAATAATTATGTGTTGTATTTGAAGACGCATAATTTTCATTGGAATGTTGTAGGACCTATGTTTCAACCTCTGCATAGTGTATTTGAAGCACAATATATTGATCTCTGGAATGCAGGTGATACTATCGCTGAACGTGTGCGAGCTTTGGGATTTCCTGTGCCAGCTAGTTATGCTGATTTTGCAAAATTAAGCAAAATTAAAGAAGTTGTTGGAACGCGCACAATTAAAGCCAAAGACATGATTAGTCAGCTAGTGCATGATCAGGAAGTCATGGTTCGTTTAGCCCGTGAATTGTTGCCAGAGACTGAAGAAGCCGATGATCAAGTATCAGTGGACTTACTTTCTGACCGGATGGAAGTTCACGAGAAAAATGCCTGGATGTTACGTAGTTTTTTAGAATAGTGTTTTTAACACCAACTTTACCCTCCTATATACCCTAGAGGATTGTCCTGTGTTACTATGATTGCGTTTAGTTTATCTCTGCCATAGCCAGATTAATAAGCGTGGAAACGATTAATATCTTGGAAGTGGCCTTTTTTAGCCTTTTGGAGGTTTTGCGTGAATAAAAGATTGTATGTGGGTGGTTTAAGCTATAGCGTCGATGACGATGGACTAAGAGAGCTTTTTACCCCTTTTGGGACAGTAAATTTTGTTAAAGTTATCCGAGACTTCCATAGTGGCCGTAGTAAGGGCTTTGGTTTTGTTGAAATGTCTACACCTGAAGAAGCGAAAGAAGCTATAGAAGCTTTACATGGCAGTATCCATGAAAGACGTACCATTACTGTTTCCGAAGCTAATCCACCGGATTCTAGCTCAGGTGGTACTGGCGGCGGACGACGTACCGGTGGTGGCGCTAGCGGCGGCGGACGACGTACCGGCGGCGGCGGTGGCGGACGCGGGGGCATGGGCGGTTCTGGCGGCGGCAATGGTGGTGGTTATCATCGTGGCCGTGAGCAACGTGAAGAGCAGTATTAAGAGATTTAGTACTTTAGTATAGAAGTAGGGCTTAATTCCCGCTTAAGTAAGTGCGGGCACAACACCATACATCTATTCTTTTTACACCCACATCGTATAAAGCGTGACTCATCTCGATGAGCGTATGGCCAGTGGTCATTACGTCATCGAGTAGCGCTACATGCTGGTTAGCAAGACTCTGGTGTGCGACAAACGCATTTTTCATATTTGTTGAGCGCTGGTTTGCAGGCAGTATACTTTGAGCCGCAGTGTTTATTACTCTCTTACATCGTTTATAATCAATACGTATGTTTAATTTTTTCGAAATGGGGCGAGCTAACTCTATTGCTTGATTAAAGCCACGCTCATACAGCCTTTTATTATGCAAAGGCACTGGAATAATTAAATCTGGCAGCTCCTGACTCTGGTAATGTGAGCAGATTTTTTCAGCTACTAAAGTTCCCAAAATATGTGCATAAATTAATCGTTGCTGAAACTTAAGACCAGTAATTAATTTTTTTATGGTTTCTGAATAAGAAAAAAAAACACATAATTTATGAAAAGGCGATGGCTTTTTTAAACAAATACCGCAAACGGATTGTGTTGAAAAAATTAAAGGTGCAGCGCAATAAATACAGATATTTTTTAACCAAGGTAAAAGTTCTTCACACTCAATACATAAATCAAAGTCTCTATTTGCTTTATCGTGGCATAAAATACAATGATAAGGAAATAAACAGTGAGTGATCCCTTTATTTATTTGTTTTAGTAATTTGCTGATATCCATTATTTAAAATTCTTGTTAATCTATTAAAACATCGAAGCTATTTTAAGATAAAAATTAGTAGAAATATTTAGTTAATCCATAATAAACCTTTTTATAATGATTGAATCAATACGATATAAATATCCTTGTTGATTAACAAGCGAAGGTTTAAGAAGTTGTGAAGGTATAAATATGTGTGGAATTGTAGCGGGAATAGCGCAACGTAATATTGTTCCTATCCTTATTGAAGGGTTGAAAAGGCTAGAATATCGTGGTTATGATTCGGCTGGAATCGCTATATTGGATTCTAAGCAACACTTAATACGTCGGCGAACTGTAGGTAAAGTTGAAGCTTTAGAGAAAGCAATAATCCCCGAGTTTTTATCAGGTAATATTGGTATTGCGCACACGCGCTGGGCGACTCATGGAAAACCAAGTGAATCTAATGCTCATCCTCATATTTCAGGTTCTCATATCGCATTAGTACATAATGGCATTATTGAAAATTATTTACCTTTAAGGCAAGAATTGATAAAAGCGGGCTATTCCTTTGAATCTGAGACCGATACCGAAATCATGGCCCATTTACTGAATCAAGAGCTTAAAAAAAACAATAATTTTTTAACCGCGGTTCAGAAAACAGTAGCTCGTTTAGAAGGTGCTTTTGCTGTCGTTTTTCTCTATCAGAACGAACCTCAATCTTTAATAGCCGTGCGCAAAGGTAGTCCTTTAATGGTAGGCTTAGGTCATAGCGAAAATTTTATTGCTTCAGATCATTTAGCTTTACTTCCGGTAACGCAGCAATTTATTTATTTACATGAAGGTGATATTGCTGAAATCACAACTGAAAAGCTTAGTTTCTACGATAGCAATGGTAAGGAAGTTCATCGTCCTAAGCATTCAATCGATTTGCCTAAAGATGTGGTGAGTAAAGGAAAATACCGTCATTTTATGGAAAAGGAGATTTTTGAACAGCCAATTGCAGTTAATGCGGCTCTCGAAGGTCGTCTGGGGAACCAATTACAAGTCTGGGATGAAATTTGCGGTCATAATTCCATACAGCGATTTGCCAAAATTAAACATGTGCGAATTGTTGCTTGTGGTACGAGCTACCATGCAGGTTTGATTGCAGCTCATTGGGTAGAGAGATGTGTGGGTATTCCTTGTCAGGTAGATATTGCCAGTGAGTTTCGATATCGACCGCATATTATTTATCCAGATACATTGTTTATTACTATATCTCAATCGGGAGAAACGGCAGATACATTAGAAGCATTAAGACAAGCTAAAACTGAAAATTATGCAGCTACATTAACAATTTGTAATGTTCCTGGAAGTACTATGGTGCGGGAGTCTGATTTTGTATTATTAACACGAGCAGGTCCTGAAATTGGTGTGGCATCGACTAAAGCGTTTACAACTCAATTAACCGTTTTATTATTATTAACATCTTTCTTAGGTTTAGCCCATGGTTGGGATAAAGAACAAGAAGCGGCTTGCCTATCTGAATTAAGAAGTCTACCTAAACTTTTAGAACAAACGTTAAGATTAGATCCAGCTATTAAGAAATTAGCTAAAATATTTATGGATAAAGAACATGCCTTATTTATGGCTCGAGGAATTTATTTCCCTGTAGCGCTAGAGGGTGCTCTCAAACTGAAGGAGATTTCTTATATCCAAACTGAAGCTTATCCCGCTGGAGAGTTAAAACATGGAGCACTTGCTTTAGTCGATAGTAATATGCCGGTAGTAGTTTTAGTGCCATCGAATTCTTTACTAGATAAACTTAAATCAAATATCCAGGAAGTGCGTGCACGTAATGGTCAGCTTATTTTGTTTGTTCAAGAAGAATTTGATACAAACGACACGGAAAGCATAAGTATTTTATTACCCAAGGCGAGTGATATGATTAGCCCGCTGATTTTTGCAATTCCCTTGCAACTTCTAGCTTACCATGTTGGAATTTTAAAAGGCACTGATGTTGATCAGCCACGTAATTTAGCAAAATCGGTGACTGTTGAATAAGAAAGTTAATCCTCAGAGATTATTTGTAGAAACTTTAACAATTTCAGCTAATTTATTCGCAATAGTTTGTACTTCGGACAATTCGCTTCCTTCGACCATGACACGAATTACAGATTCTGTTCCTGAAGGTCGTAATAATATACGGCCGCGATCTTTTAATAAAAATTCTGCTTCTTTCACCGCTTTTTTTATATTTGCGTCGTCCACCATCGCTAAAGGATTTTCTGCTGGGATGTTAATTAATATTTGAGGAAATTTTTTCATTGCTTTTTTGGCAGTATGCAATGATAGACCCGATGATTGAATGGCCTCTAACACTTGCAGTGCGATAATGATTCCATCTCCAGTTTTAGTTAAGCGACGAGAAATAATATGCCCTGAAGATTCTCCACCTAATTGCCAATTCTTGCATTGTAATGCTTCGTTAACATATCTATCGCCTACTGAGGTACGAATAAAATCGAGGCCTAATTCTTTTATAGCTAATTCTAAACCGAGATTACTCATAGCGGTACCTACAATACCACCTTTAATGTGACCTTTTTTAACGCCATGTTGGGTTAATAGAAATAGTAACTCATCCCCATCAACAATTTCACCCAAATTATCTACCATTAATACTCGATCACCATCCCCGTCAAATGCAATACCCAAATCTGCTTTCTCGGATAAAACCTTTTTTTGTAAAAAATCTAAATGGGTAGAGCCACAGTCTTTATTAATATTTAAACCATTTGGCTTTGTACCTAGCAATGTTAAATCGGCACCTAATTCAGAAAATAATGCCGGTGCAATATGATAAGTGGCTCCATTAGCACAATCGAGAATGATTTTTAAACCGTTTAATCGAAATGATTTTGGAACTGTTGATTTGCAAAAATTAACATAGCGTGCTTTAGCATCTTCCACTCGAATTGCTTTGCCTAATTTGGCAGAATCAACTGTATGAATAGTTTGATTAAGGTGATTTTCGATTTGTAGCTCAATGTTATCAGCTAATTTACTTCCATCATGAGAAAAGAATTTAATTCCATTATCATAATAAGGATTGTGAGAAGCGCTGATTACTATACCTGCTTGTGCATCTAAATCAGTAGTCAAAAAAGCAATAGCAGGAGTTGGAATAGGGCCTAGAAGATGCACATCGACGCCTGCTGCAGATAAACCAGCTTCTAGAGCTGATTCAAGCATGTAACCAGATATACGTGTATCTTTGCCAATCAAAACTTTATTTCGACCATTAGCTAAAACCTTTCCTACAGCCCAACCTAGTTTTAGTACAAATTCTGGTGTAATAGGATTTTCACCTACCTTTCCGCGAATACCATCTGTCCCAAAATATTTGCGGATTTTACTCATGATGAATCCAAGAATAATTCGATCAACTACAGACTATCTACTGCTGGATCGTTGTCCGTTACTGTTGAGTCTTTTTGTGAAGGTGATTTTTCTTCAGAAGAAGAGTGCGTATCTTTTTTATTTCCGTTGCTCCAGCCTTTGGGCTCTCTAGGAGGTTTCCCCTCCATAATGTCATTTATTTGACTGGAATCAATAGTTTCATATTTTATCAAGGCTTCTGCCATGAGATGTAATTTTTCAATGTTATCTTGTAATAATGTTTCTGCAAGCTTGTAATTACGATCAATAATACTACGGCTTTCTTCATCAATTAGTTGTGCAGTATCGTCAGAGAATTTATTGTTTTTAGTAATTTGGTGTCCTAAAAATACTTCTTCATTTTCTTGATTATAAGTTAGAGGACCAAGGCGATCGGATAAGCCCCATTTAGTTATCATATTTCGGGCAATTTCAGTCGCACGTTGTATATCGTTTGATGCTCCAGTGGTGATTTGCTCTGGCCCAAAAATGAGATACTCAGCAATACGTCCCCCAAATAAACTGGCAATCTGGCTTTCTAAGCGTTGTTTGGTATAGCTATAACGATCTTCTTCTGGCAAGAACATCGTAACGCCTAACGCTTTACCACGTGGAATAATAGTAACTTTATACACAGGATCATGGTCTGGGACTAAGCGTCCTACAATAGCATGACCTGCTTCATGGTAAGCAGTTAGTTTTTTTTCTTTCTCATTCATCACCATGGAACGTCTTTCACTGCCCATCATGACTTTATCTTTGGCTTTTTCTAGATCAACCATATCCACAGTAGATTTATTTTCACGCGCGGCGAATAAAGCAGCTTCATTGACTAAATTAGCTAGATCTGCACCCGAGAATCCAGGCGTGCCTCTGGCTATAATCACTGGTTTAACATCTTTTCCGTAAGGAACTTTTCTAAGATGGACTTTTAGAATTTGTTCACGACCACGGATATCAGGTAGGCCAACAATAACCTGTCGATCAAATCGGCCAGGTCGTAATAAGGCTGGGTCTAAAACGTCGGGACGATTAGTGGCAGCCATAACAATAACACCTTCATTACCTTCAAAGCCGTCCATTTCAACCAATAATTGATTCAATGTCTGTTCGCGTTCGTCATGTCCGCCACCTAGACCGGCACCACGATGACGACCGACAGCATCGATTTCGTCAATAAAAATAATACAGGGAGCTTGTTTTTTAGCTTGCTCAAACATATCTCTTACGCGAGATGCACCTACACCTACAAACATTTCAACAAAATCAGAGCCAGAAATCGTGAAAAAAGGGACTTTTGCTTCGCCAGCAACAGCTCGAGCTAAAAGTGTTTTACCAGTCCCCGGAGGACCCATTAATAAAACGCCGCGTGGGATTTTCCCCCCTAATTTTTGAAATTTAGCGGGGTCTTTTAAAAATTCAACTAATTCACTGACTTCTTCTTTCGCTTCTTCAGCGCCAGCCACATCGGCAAAAGTAACTTTAACTTGGTCTTCACCTAATAAACGAGCTCGGCTGCGACCAAAAGATAACGCGCCCTTTCCACCCGCACCCCCCATTTGGCGCATAAAAAATATCCATACTCCGATGAGCAATAGCATAGGGAACCAATTAATAAAAATACGCATCAAGAAGCTTTCCTGCTGCGGTGGTTCTCCTTTTACATTAACCTTATTTTTCAATAACTCAGGAAGTAAATATTGATCCGGAATAGGCATATAGCTCGTGAAAGATTTTTCACCCTGTAACTGGCCTTTTATAACTTGGTTGCTTTGTATCGTTACAGACTGCACATTCCCTTGTTGAACGTCTTTCAAAAACTCAGAATACGTTAAGCGTTCGCCACCGTTATTGCGAGGTTCGAGATTATTAAATACCGAGATAAGTATGACAGCAATAATGAGCCATAAAAATAGATTTTTCAGCATGTCGTTCAAGCTAGACTACCTCGCATTTCTCACAAAGAGGGCATTATATACTAAATTTTGTGTTTCGATTATTTTAAGCTCTTTTTCAGTGCGTTACCAAAAGAGGAATAAATAAATATACTCTTCGTACTATCGTACTAGAATTTTCTGTGTAACCGCTGGCCTTGCAATCGCTCTTCGGGCATTGATTAAAAATCCCATTAGAGTAAGTATAAATCCAATGTTTATTTTCCCTTATGATACCCAACAGCAACCAAATAAACCTCAGCAGAGCTTCCTCTGGAAGCGGAAGGTTTTCGAATAGTAACTTTTGTAAATAAGCTTCTTAAGTTTTTTAAAAAATCTTCAAAGCCTTCTCCTTGAAAAGTTTTTACTATAAAGCAGCCTTTTGGTTTTAGTACTTTCTGAGCAAAATCTAAGGCTAATTCCGCTAAATAAATGGATCTGGGTTGGTCAACACTACGCATTCCACTAAAATTGGGGGCCATATCAGAAATTACAAGGTCTATAGGCTTTAATTGTACACGTTGTAAGAAATGTTGCATAACAGATTCTTCTCGAAAATCCCCTTGGAGGAATTCTACATGGCTCAAAGCATCCATTGGCAAAATATCCAAGGCATAAACTTTTCCTGTGATTCCAACTATTCCAGAGACAATTTGAGACCATCCTCCAGGCGCCGCTCCAAGGTCAACAATAGTCATACCTGGCTTAATTAGCTTGGTTTTCTCTTGAATCTCTAACAATTTATAAGCCGAACGCGAGCGCAAACCCTCTTTTTGTGCGCGTTTTACATAGGGGTCGTTAAAATGCTGTTTTAACCAGCGCGGACTACTTTTACTCCTAGACATCGGGTTGTTGTTGGCAATGGGTTTCTCGTATTAGGAACTTTCCAACTAATAAGGCTATCAGGTAACAGAAAGGCAATATGAATAAGGCTTTTCGGTAATTTTCGACGCTATAAAAAGGACTACCATTATAATAGGTTCCATTCCAGTTTAAATGTAAAAGTATACCTATCACTGGTTGAAATAAAGCTCCTCCTGCAACCGTGGCCATGTTATTAATCCCCATTGCTGTTCCTGCTACACTAGAGTGATTATTATCTTTAACAACTCCGAATGCGAGTGATTGTCCCGAAGCTGCAAGACCAAATAAGAATAAACAAATATAAAGCCAAAATAAGGGAAGGTGTGGAATATAAATAACGGGTATTAACCCAACTATACCTAAGCTCGCGGCAAACTTTAAAGGCATCCCACGTAAGTTTACCTTATCTGACCACCAACCTAATAATGGGCAGCCTATTCCTATAGCTAGCCAAATCATAGTGCAAGCGGTTGAAGCTGCTTTAGTGCTGATACCGTATGCTACAACTAGAAAAGGTACACCCCATAATGCAGCAAAAGCTGTAATAGGTGCCCACACCATAAAAGAATATAATGCTATGAACCAAGTTTGACTATTAGATGCTACCTGATGAAAACTTTTTAAAATGCTTTTTTTTGCAGTGGATTGAAATTTGTGACCTTTCGAAACAACTTCTGGACTGTCTCTAACTATCAACCAGATTAATAGGGCTAAAATAACTCCTATTACACCCAAAATTATGATGGTTGGTCGCCACCCCCAATGGCCTACGGCAATAGTTAATGGGGTTTCGCCAACAATTGCCCCTATACAGCTCATTAATTCGACTAAACCTGTTAAAAAAGCAAAATAACGCGAAGGAAACCAGCGCGATATAAGAACTAAAGTGCCTATGAACGCAAAAGCGGAACCCATTCCCATCATAAATCGGCCCATGGAAGCGGTGGTTATATTGTTGGTTGACCCAAATAAAAAAGCACCTGCAGCACAGGTTAGAACTGCAATAGTTAATAAGCGTCGAGGACCAAACCGATCAAATAAAAATCCTGCTGGCAGTTGCATCGGGGTATAAGAATAATAATAAAAAGCCGCCATTGTTCCTAAGGTAATAGCATTGAGCCCTAAGTCATTAATTAATTGATTAGTCATTACTGCAGGGGAAACTTGCAATATAAATTCGTACATATAAAAACAGGAGGCAAGAATACAGATAATGGCAGCGAGTAAAGTAGGTTTTTGTTTTGGTAAAGAAAGTGAGTGTAAATCGTTATTTTTATTTTCAGACATAAGATTTGATTAAAGTAGCAATGCTAATAAAAAACTTAAATTGCACTAGCTGTTTCATTGGAATATTGTGGTCTGCAATAAGTTTCTCGAAGCAAAAAATGACTTACAAAAAATGCAATAATATAACATAAAGGTAATACAAAAAGCGCTTTCTGATAATCTACTATACCATAAAAAGGGGTTCCATTATGCATAATGCCGCTCCAATTGACATAAAGCAAAACTCCTATTAAGGGTTGAAACAAAGCTCCTCCCGCGACAACGGCCATATTATTAAAACCAATAGCTGTGCCGACTACGCAAGAAGTATTGTTATCTTTGACAACCCCAAAGGCTAATGATTGTCCTGATGCAGCTAAACCAAAGGTAAATAAAATAAAGTATAGCCAAAATAATGGGAGTACCGGACAGTATATAATTATTGTAAGACTTATTATTCCTAATAAAGCAGAAAAGCTAAGTGGTTTTGATCGCGAATTGATTTTGTCTGAGAACCACCCCGCTAAAGGGCTACCTAAGCCGATACCTAGCCAAATCATTGCGCTTGCTTTGGAAGCAGCTTCTGTAGAAAGGCCATAACTGGCTACAAGAAAAGGTATGCCCCACAAAGCAGCAAATGCAGTAACAGGAGCCCATATAGAAAATGAATACAAGGCAATTAGCCAAGTTTGCTTATTGCTACATACTTGTTGTAGCCGTTTCAATTCACCTTTTTTAGGTGGGGATTGAAATTTATGCCCTTTTGAAACAGCTTCTGGACTATCTCTTACCACTGTCCATACTAACAGCGCCAATAAACAACCAACGATAGCTAAGGAGACAACAGTTGATCGCCAACCCCAATGATTAATAGCCGTTACTAAAGGAACTTGACCAGCGATTGCTCCAACTGAGCTCATCAACTGAACGAGGCCGGTAAGTAAAGCAAAATATTGAGGGGGGAACCAACGTGAAACAAGGAGTAAAGCGCCGATAAATGAAAAAGAAGATCCTATGCCCATTAAGAACCTACCAAACGAAGCCATAAACGCATTGGGTGTTATCCCAAACAGGAATGCTCCTAGAGCGCACACTAAAATAGCTAAGGTTATTAAACGCCGTGGACCAAAGCGATCAAAGAGTAGACCGGCGGGTAATTGCATGGGTGTGTAAGAATAATAGTAAAAAGCAGCCATAGTGCCTAAGCTTGCTGCATTAAGACCTAAATCACGCATCAATTCGTTGGTCATAACTGCAGGAGATACTTGCAAAGTATACTCATACATATAGAACATGGCAGCAAGTATACAAATAACAGAAGCGAGGAGTAATTGTTTTTTAGTAGTTAATGAGTGTGACACATTTTGTGACACTATCGCTTCATTATTGTACATTATTTACCCCATAGATCATGTTCCTCATGACCTTATTGTTGATAGCTTTTTTTAAAAGATCAAGTTAACGTTATTATGCAATGCTTTAACACCATATATACTAAAGATTTGATAGAAAACAATAAGTGATTGAGATTTTGATTGCAAGCTCATAATTTTTCAGACTAATGATAAAGATTGATCCTAAAAAATACTTTGTTATACTTGGGCGGCTATTGCCGGGATGGCGGAATTGGTAGACGCGCCGGACTCAAAATCCGGTGATGGTGACATCGTGTGGGTTCGAGTCCCACTCTCGGTACCAGTAAATGAAAATTATTCAGTTTGAAGAAGAACGACCGCAGTTGCCGCAATACCCTCTTGGCGCCCAATAAAACCTAGTTTTTCTGTGGTAGTTGCTTTTAAATTGATCTGGTCCAGATCAATTTTCATATCTTGCGCTAAATTAAAACGCATTGCTGCAAAATAGTCTTTAAGCTTGGGTGCTTCTGCGATGACAGTAATATCTGCATTATTGATGGAGTAATTTTTTTCATCCAGCATTTGAACGGTTGCTTGTAGGAAATGCCGACTATCCTTATTTTTCCAACGCTCGTCCGTGTCAGGAAAATGTAGGCCTATATCACCCAAAGCACACGCTCCTAAGAGCGCATCAACTAGAGCGTGAATGACGACATCACCATCAGAATGCGCTTTAAGACTCATTCGATATGGAATTTTGACACCCCCTAAGATTATGTGGTCTCCTATTTCAAAAGCATGTACATCGTACCCATAGCCTACGCGAAAATTAATGTTCATAGCTTCCTCTTTTTTATGGCATTTTTTTTGCTTAACGAGATAACGATTAGTATCGTATCATGTTGAGCAAATATTTTTCAGCCTAATCTTGAGGACATAAGGAATTAACGTTCTAAGTTAAAGACTAGGTTGGATATTAAAGCAGATGCTATGATTAACGAGCAGATTTTAGCCGGGAAGGGTTTAATGATAGAGATGACAAATTATTTTACAAATTACTTTTTAGTGGCTATGCCCATTTTAACGGATGCTTATTTCAATCGTTCCGTTGTATATATATGCGAGCATACTGAAAAAGGAGCAGTAGGTATTATAATTAACCAACCCTTACAATCTTTGCGGGTTAATCTTTCAGAAATATTACAAGACATCACTAATAGCAAGATAGAAGCAACTAAAAGTACTCCAGGGGCAGATTTTCCTATCCTATGTGGAGGACCTGTTCATCCTGAACGTGGTTTTGTAATACATGCACCTATGGGAGAATGGCAATCAAGCCTTAAAATGAGCAGTGAAATTTCCGTAACGACTTCTAAAGATATTTTACTAGCGATTGCTAAACAACAAGGACCTAATAAGTTTATTTTCTCATTGGGTTATGCAAATTGGATAGCCGGTCAAATGGAACAAGAAATTATTAATAATTTTTGGTTAACTTTACCCGCCAGTCCTAATATATTGTTTGATATTCCTTTCGAACAACGATGGTTGAAGGCTATGAATTATTTAGGTGTTGATGTCACTAAACTAGCTTATATGGGTGGTCATGCCTGAATTTAAAACTGTAATAGGATTTGATTTTGGTTCTAAGTATATTGGTGTGGCAGTAGGACAAACATCACCTTCCTTAGCGCAACCTTTGACTAGTTTAAGCGTGAAAAAAGGTGAGCTTCCATGGAAAGAAATTGAGCAATTATTACAGACTTGGTCACCAGAGGTATTAGTAGTAGGTATCCCACTAAATATGGATGGCTCAGAGCAACCGATAACGCATTTAGCGCGAGATTTTTTAATAGAATTAAAAAATCGTTTTCAGTTACCGGTTTTTCCGGTTGATGAAAGATTGACTACCGTTGAAGCGCGGTCACGCCTTTTTGCTGTTGGAGGATATAAGGCTTTAAAAAAAAAATCTATCGATAGTATTGCAGCTCAATTAATTGTTGAAATGTGGTTAGAAAACCGATGAGTAAAGCACTCTTTAAGTCGACTTCAGTCGTTGCGTCCATGACCTTGGTTTCGCGGATTTTAGGATTTGTTCGCGATATGGTGGCAGCAAGGATTTTTGGTGCGACTGCAGCAGTCGATGCTTTTTATATTGCGTTTAAGATTCCTAATTTCATGCGCGGGTTATTTGCTGAAGGATCTTTTTCTACGGCTTTTATTCCCACGTTATCTGAATATAAACAAACTCGTTCACAAGAAGAAGTGCAACAATTTGTGTCGCATATAGCCGGGACATTAGGTTTGATTTTATTAGGCATTTGTATTCTAGGTGTTCTGGGCAGTAAAGCTTTAGTTAGTTTATTTGCCCCAGGCTTAGATCCTTATCGTTTCCAATTAGCAATAGAGATGTTAAGAATAACGTTTCCTTATTTAATGTTAATCTCTCTAACCGCTTTAGTCGGTGCGACTTTAAATTGCTATGGACAATTTTGGGTTCCTGCTTTTACACCTGCATTACTAAATATCTCATTAATCTTTACTGCCTTTGTTGTGACGCGGTTTTTTAAAGTTCCTATTGAAGCCCAAGCTTGGGGTGTATTGCTAGCCGGATTTCTACAATTAGGCTTTCAATTACCTTTTTTGAATCGATTAAAATTATTACAAAAACCAAAATTCAAATGGCGTGATCCTGGCGTCCAAAAAGTATTAAAACTTATGTTGCCGGCTTTATTCGGTTCATCTATAGGACAAATTAGTTTATTGCTGAATACAATTTTTGCTTCTTTTTTAGTTGCTGGCAGTGTGACTTGGCTTTATTACTCAGATAGGCTGGCTTATTTTCCATTAGGTGTGTTTGGCGTGGCTTTAATGACAGTAATTTTACCGCATCTTTCTCGACAACATGCAGCGAAATCTCCTGAATTGTTTGCCAGTACCTTAAATTGGGGGTTGCGTTGTAATTTATTGATAGGGATTCCTGCTTCATTAACTATGTTGATATTATCGGGACCGTTAATTGTTACGCTTTTTCATTATGGAAAATTTACTATCCATGATGTTTTTATGACTCAACGCAGTGTGATTGCATATTCTGTGGGTTTACAGGCTTTTATGTTGATAAAGGTGTTGGCAGCAGCTTTTTATGCGCAGCAAAATATAAGAACGCCTGTGAGAATAGGCATTATTGCCCTAATTGCGAATATGATTTTTAATGCCGTATTAATCTTTCCTCTAAAACATGCCGGTTTAGCTTTGGCAAGCTCATTATCTGCTTGGTTAAATGCTGGATTATTGTTATGGGGTTTGCAAAGTCGTCAGGTTTTTCAATGGCAATCCGGTTGGTTAAAGTTTGTGTTACGGCTATTGTTAGCAAATAGCGCATTGTGTTTATTTTTGTATTGGGCAGCAGCAGCTACTCCGGTTTGGATAAATTGGAGTTGGCAGCAACGTTTCTCACATATTTTTATTCTGGGTATTGCTGCAATTATTATTTATATTGCTATGCTATGGGTAAGTGGTTTGCGTTACCATGATTTAAAAGCTAAGTCATGACAGAACTAATATGCAATATTCATAATATAAAAGCGAAGCATAAAACTTGTGTCGTAACCATTGGTAATTTTGATGGTTTACATCAAGGACATCAAAGTGTTATTAAATCTCTAATCAAACTCGGGAAGCAACTTAGTTTACCCACTTGCGTGATTCTTTTTGAGCCTCATCCCCAAGAATTTTTCTATGCAGAAAAAGCTCCAGCTCGTTTAATGCGACTCAGAGAAAAAATTAAATTGTTACAATTTTTAACGATTGATCGAGTTCTTTGCTTACGTTTTAATAAACGTTTAGCAGAGTGCACTGCAGAAGAATTTGTTAAAAAAATTTTAGTCGATAAATTAGCAATTAAAGGCTTAATAATTGGAGATGATTTTCGTTTTGGCAAAGGGCGACAAGGAGATTTTGTTTTTTTGCAAAAATTAGGTCAGAAATATGGTTTTAAGGTTTTTTCTACGCCAACCTTATTATTTGATAATGAGCGCATAGGTAGTTCTCGCGTAAGAAATGCTGTCAAACTAGGTAATTTTAAATTAGCAGCCCTATTACTAGGGCGCCCATTTAGACTTAGTGGCCGCGTTATTTATGGTGATCAACGCGGTCGTTTACTTGGTTTCCCCACCGCGAATATTGGGTTGCATCGCAAGGTAATACCTTTACAAGGTGTATTCGTTGTCAAGGTCAAGGTACATGGCTTAACGACAACATTACTAGGAGTTGCCAATTGTGGTAAACGTCCTACCATAAATGGGTTAAAAAATTTATTAGAAGTTCATCTATTTGACTTTGATCAGAATATCTACGGTCGATTTATTGAAGTAGAATTTTTAAAAAAAATACGTGATGAAAAAAAATTTGATAATTTAAAACTCCTTAAGCAACAAATTTCCACGGATGTAATGGTTGCTAAAAATTATTTTGTAAACGAAAAAAAACAGTAAATTTTATTTTGTTTTAATTTAGCCTTAATTTTTAACTGGTATTATTTCTAATAATATTTTCTTCGAAAAATAACAATAAATTAATAAATGAATCCTCATATAATAACTCAGCATCTCGCTGAGCTGCATAAAATAGCTTCCTTGAATCAACTACCATCGAAGATAAAAGTGTCTGGAGTAAAGATCCTTGGAGATAGTTTAAGTGATCCAGGCGGTAAAAATGGAATGTATGAGAAAAAAATTCTGCGGTGGATACCATTAAGCTTATTTTTATATAAATCTCCGCATGAACAATTTACTAATGGTTATACCTGGGATTATGCTTTTGAAAAAGTCCTGGAATTTGCTAGAGAGTCTAATAATCGCTTAGAAAATCCACATTTACCCCGTATTCGTGGGTTTTTCAAATGTGTAAATAGGGCGCAAGGAGGCGCGATGGCTTATAATTACATAGAAAATATTTTTAATATAATTAAATTTTTTAGAGGTTTTCTTCTAAGTTTGGTATTGACTAATTTACAAAATGAAGCAAAAAAATTACAAAAAGATATCAAGCTTAATCCCGATGATTTAGCTATTATTTTTGCCGGAGCTAACGATCTGGTTACTGCTGGTTATTGTGATAAAGGAGGAGCTAAACGAGCTATACAAGGAATTTCTAAAACTATAGACATTTTAACGAGTTCTCAACATAAAAATGATGCAAATTATAAAAAAAATGTATTAGTTTTTACGTTGCCTGATTTTAGCAAAACGCCAAGATTTTCTAAAAAAACAGAAATGGAAAGAAAACAAGCCAAAGAAGCTTGTGGTTCTTTTAATGAGGGACTAAGAGATTTGGCTAAAAACTATCAATATCTTGATTTTAGTTTGTGTGATATCTATCAGGTAGCTAAAAAAGGGGATGTGGATCCAACTGAGATAAGAGAAAAAGGAATTGTTATAACTGGTTTGGGAAGTGCTAAGAAAATTTACTTTGTTAATCATGGACAGTTTATTTTGAAGGATAATAAGGAAATATCTGTAGATATCAAGCTATCCATAACGGAAAAAAAATTACTAGGTAATAAACCTGGAAAGATTTTAAAGAAAGGGAAAGGAATTGATCTGGAAAAGTTTATTCATAAATTATCGAGTAAAGCTAAATTAAATGCAGATGTAAAAATATTTGATGCTGCTGCAGTGTTTGAAAAGATAGATGAAAATCCCGAAGCTTACGGATTTACTAGTGGTTGTGCAGTTTATTATTTAGACAAAAATCAAGACAAAGAATGTATTTCTAAAAATATAACATCAGGCAATGCCATCGTCATTAGAGAAATTAACCAAGAATATAATGAAAAGAAAGGATCTACTTCGCAATTTGATTGTTTTTATGTCAAAAATGGAAAATTGGTAGAATGCGAGATCAATTCAACTAGGATTGCTAGTGCTACAAACTTTACCCTGTCTAAGCAAGAGAGAATGGAGCTGCAAGAAAAACTTAAGCAACATCCTTTAAAGGACGGAATAAGCCAAGTGATTGGCATGGAAGATAAACATGCTTCTTGGACGACTAATATAGTGCAATCTGCTATAAAGGCCTACGCAGAAAAATTTAAACAAAAAATTCAACTTACTGATATCTATGCTTCGGTATTATTAGCAATAAAGAAAAAATTCCCCAATCAGCAAGACATATTTTGGGATGATTTACATCCTTCTGTAATGGTACATTTTTTGTTAGAAACAATGTTTGAACCTTTTTTTAAAAGTAACTATGCAATTGAACAACCTCGAGCTTGGCTAGATGACATGGCTATTTCTCATATAGTCAGTCCTAAAATTGAACTTCCAACTAAATCAGCAGAATCACCAGATGACTTTCTCAGTTTGAAAAGGCATTCTTTGCGTTAAAAACTTAGCTTTAAGTAGACAAATATTTTGACGAAACCAACCTAGCTGATTAGACTACGCGGATTATGTCACGAAAAGAATTTCATCTAATCCTCGAGACGAGTAAGCAGATTGCTCCCGACGTCAAACACTTCACTTTTCGCTATGAAGAGGAGGGGAGTTTTGAGTTCATCCCAGGACAATTTATTACTTTGCATATACCTACGGCTGAAAAAGTACTGCGCCGTAGTTATAGTATCGCCAATAAAACACACCAAGCGACTAATAAAATTGAATTTGCAGCATCTTATGTCCCTGCAGGTACTGCAAGTGAGTTGTTATTCACATTAAAACCGGGAGATAGATTAGCAGCAACTGGTCCTTTTGGTCGGCTTATTCTGCGCGAGGAAATGCCGGAGCGTTATATTTTGGTAGCAACAGGTACGGGTGTTACCCCTTACAGGACGATGTTAGCTGAATTAGAACAGCGATTTAAATTGCGACCCTGTTTTAAAGTTATATTGTTATTTGGTGTGCGTAGGCCTGAAGATTTGCTGTATCGTGATGAATTTATTGAATTTGCAGAAAAAAATCAATGGTTTGAGTTTCATGCTTATTACAGTCGGGTTAAATTGCATGAGGCATTAAATTTTGAACATACCGGTTATGTATTGAATGCTTTTAGTAAGATAAAACCTAACCCCAACCAAGATATTGTCTATTTGTGCGGTAATCCAAATATGGTGGATGAAGTTTTTACGTTATTAGTAAAAAGCTATGCCTTTCCTACAGAAATTATTCGACGCGAAAAGTACATTTCTTCTAATTGATCAGCAACTATAAAATAGCTGCTGAAAATAGAAATGAATTAATACCCACAGCAATTGGGTTTTTGGCAAGCCGTCGCTGCAATGAAGCAACCCTATATTAACATACATGAGGATTGCAAATTGAACATAACGCAGACAAAAATTCAATTGCGAAAAGTATATTTATTCTGCTTCGATTTGTTCAAGCACCGAGATCATTTCCATTGCCGCATCGACTGCATCTCGCCCTTTGTGACATCGCTTTCCGTCTATGCGTGCGAGCGCTTGTTCTTCACTGTCAGTGGTTAACACACCAAAAATGACAGGTATAGATTCTTGCAAAGCAACTTTTTGGCAAGCATAACTCACTTGCTGACAAACATAATCGTAGTGATCGGTTTCGCCTCGTATGACAGCTCCCAAACAAATAATAGCTAAACAATTTTCATCTGAAATGGCAATTTGTTGAGCAGTAAGGCCTATTTCTACCGCTCCAGGAACTCTGACGATAGTGATGTGTTGTTCAGGAAAATTTAATTCTTTTAATCGTTGTAAAGCCCCATTTAGTAATTCTTCGGTGATACTTTCATTAAAGCGACTGACTACGATAGCAATATTAAATTCATCAGGGGGTTGATTGAAATGTAAGGGTTTAGCAATAATTTCTTTTGTTTTTTGCATGATTTGCTCCTTTTTTATAAATTGAGTAGATGTCCGAGTTTGGTTTGTTTAGTTTTTAGATAGGCAAGGTTTGTTGAATTAGGTTTTGCGATTAATGGAATGCGTTGAACGACTTCAATTCCATATTGTTCTAAATCAACAATTTTTTGCGGATTATTGGTGAGTAATTTTACTTGTAATATTTTAAGGTTTTGCAGCATTTGCGCCCCTATCCAATAATTACGATCATCACTGCCAAAACCTAATTTTTGATTTGCTTCGACAGTATCAAGACCTTGGTCTTGTAAAGCATAAGCTTTAAGTTTATTTAATAAACCAATACCTCGACCTTCTTGGCGTAAATAAAGCAATACACCTCCTTGTTGACTGATTTGGGTTAAGGATTCATGTAACTGCCAACCACAATCACAGCGAATAGAACCAAATAGATCGCCAGTGAAGCATTCTGAATGAATACGTACTAAAGTGGGTTCAGAGGATACATCCGACTTTTCCTTAATGATTGCTAAATGGTGATGTTTCTCCATACAACTTTCAAACAGTTTGATAGTCAAATCCCCATATTCTTCGGTGGGTAGGCGAATAGAGGCGATTTCTTGGACTAAAGATTCAGTTTGTAAACGGTATTGGATCAAATCTCGTATCGATAATAAGCTGAGTTGATGTTGTTTGGCGAATTTTTCTAAATCAGAGAATCGAGCCATGCTTCCATCAGGGTTCATGATTTCGCAGATAACTGCCGCGGATTTTAAGCCCGCTAAACGGGTTAAATCAGTACTTCCTTCAGTTTGCCCCATACGCTCTAGAACACCGCCTTTTCGGGCACGTAACGGAAAAATATGGCCGGGCATGACAATATCATCAGGGCCACTTTGTGGGTTAACAGCAACTTGTATGGTATGAGCTCGGTCTGCGGCGGAGATGCCGGTTGTAACGCCTTTTGCAGCTTCTATGGAGGCAGTAAAGGCCGTATTAAAAGGGTTGGTAGACTGCTCTACCATCATTGGGATTTGTAAACGCTTGATATCTTCTTCAACTAAAGCTAAGCAGATTAATCCACGGGCATATTGAGCCATGAAGTTTATGGCTTCTGGGGTTACCATTTCAGCGGCTAAGACCAAGTCACCTTCATTTTCACGATTTTCATGATCGAATAGAACGATCATCTTACCTTGGCGCAAGTCTTCTAAAGCGCGTGTGATAGTGGGGAATGGAGATGTAGAGGTTTTCATTATCGGTATCTGTTTTGTTATATTGTTGATTAAGACAGTATTATACGCCTAATGTCCCCTCCATTTAAACTCAAAACAAATATCCTTACCTAAAATAATTGAATCGGTCAATAGTGCCCCTTTTAAAGGTTCGGGTGAAGTAAAAGCTGATTGAGTGTTTTCTCCCAGCCATATGGGCGTTACATAAATAAATGCATGTTGTAATAAATTATTTTGGACAAAAGATTGAAAATTTTTGCCCCCAGCTTCTATCCAAAGATCCATTATCCCATCTTGGCCGATTTTTTTAAGTATTTCTAATAAATCAAGATAATTAGTATTGCTTTTTACTGGAAAGAAACGAATATCATATTTTCGAAATCGATTTTGTTCTTTCTTATTTACTGAAATGTTATGAAAAATTGTTATTGATTCTGCTGAATTAAAAATGTTTGCTGAAATAGATGTGCTGAGATGATTATCTAAAATGTAAAGGGGTTTTTTGTAGGTATTACCGTTGATGCGGCAATTTAGAAATGGATTATCTAATGAAACAGTTTTAGCTGTAGTTAAAATAGCATCTGAATGTTTACGTTGTTGATGAGTAAATTGTTGTGCGATATCTCCGGTTAATTGAACTCTTTTTCCATTTTCTCCGGCAATCTTCCCATCTAAACTCATGGCTAATTTCGCGGTAGTAAATGGTCTTTTATGTTTCCACCAAAAGGCATAACTCATATAAAAATTATCGATAAGCGCAATAGGATGGTGAATGCATTCAATCCCAGCATCCTGTAATATTTTATCAGCACAACCGTTTACAGCCGGATTAGGATCTCGAAAGCCATAAACAACTTTTAGGATGCCGCTTTTTATAATCAGCTCCGTGCAAGGAGGAGTTTTTTTGGCAGTATGACAACAAGGTTGTAAAGTGACATACAATGTTGCGTCTTGGACGAGAGAAGCATCAACTTTATTGATAGCATCCACTTCAGCATGAGGAAAACCACTTGCTTGATGATAACCTTTAGCAATAATCCGATCATTTTTAACTAAGATAGCTCCAACACAAGGGTTTGGCGCGCAAAATCCTTTTCGTATTTCTGCTAATGTTAATGCTGTTTTGAGATAGTCAGTTGCAGAGCTATTCATATGCTTCTAATGCTTTAGCCAATTTTTCATGTACATTACCAAAACCTCTGTTACTCATAATAACAATATGATCAGATGCTCTGGCTTCTTTAACAACTTTTTGGATAATATCGGCTATGGAATCACAAATAAAAATAGGAATGGATGTCTTTTGTAGAGCTTGCTCTAAATCCCAATCTTGTTTGGGTCGCAACAACCATACACTATCAGCCTCCTGTAAGGAGGGGGCAAGGGTTTCTCTATGTATCCCAGAACGCATAGTATGCGTTCCTGCCTCTAAAATGACTAATATCCTTTTTTTATGGCCAATTTTTTTACGTAAACCTGCTAAAGTCGCGGAAATTGCGGTTGGGTGATGAGCAAAATCATCATAAAGGGTAATATCATTAATTTTTTTATAAATTTCTAAGCGACGTTTTACTCCCTGAAATTGATTTAACGCAGCAATTGCGATTTTGGGATTAACACCAACATGATTTGCTGCCGCAATCGCGATAATAGCATTGGCTGCATTATGATTACCAATTAATTGCCAATTTACATCGCCTTGTTTAATGTTTTTATGATGAACAGTAAACTGACTGGCATCTGCTTTTAAAAGTGCAGTTCGCCAAATTACATCATTATTTTCTTTATTATCTGTGTATTCAATGGGTGTCCAACAGCCATATGAAATGACATTTTGTAAATTTTTATCCTCTTTAGGACATATAATTAACCCTTGGCTAGGTACTGTTCGGAGTAAATAAGAAAATTGTGTTTTAATTGCATCTAAATTCGGAAAAATATCTGCGTGGTCAAATTCAAGGTTGTTTAGAATTAAAGTTTTAGGATGATAATGAATAAATTTCGAGCGTTTATCAAAAAATGCGGTGTCATATTCGTCTGCTTCAATGACAAAAAAATCTTTGCCTAAACGCGCAGAGCTTTTAAAATTATTGGAAATCCCTCCAATTAAAAATCCAGGATTTAACCCAGCATATTCTAATATCCAACTTAATAAACTTGATACTGTGGTTTTGCCATGTGTTCCAGAAACCGCTAAAACATGATATTCGTGTAATACATTTTCCGTTAACCACTGCGGACCAGAAATATAGGGAATATTTTGATTTAAAACATATTCAACGCATGGGTTTCCACGTGTCAAGGCATTGCCCATGATGACTAAGTCGGGATGAGGTAACAGATTTTTTTCGTCATAGCCTTCAAAAATCGGAATGTTATGCTCGGTTAAATGATCACTCATTGGAGGATAGATATTTGCGTCAGAGCCTGTGACAGCAAAATTTTTCTGCTTGGCTATTAAAGCAATGCCCGCCATGAATGTACCGCAAATGCCTAAAATATGAAGTCGCATGCTACTCTAGAAAAAGGGTGAATGTTTCAAGTATATTATACTCTTTATATTTGAATTTTTGCCTGTGTGCCGCGCAACTCACAATCCTCTTCACGACATTTGCTAAAAATTCAATTAATGTGAGTGTATTCAACTTTAAGTTACCTGGAGAATAAGCGGGATGTCAAAGAAAAATGTGTTTTATGCGCAATCAGGCGGCGTAACGGCAGTTATTAATGCCACAGCTTGTGGTCTAATCGAAACCGCTAGACAATATAAAAATAGAATTGGGAAGGTTTATGCTGGTTGTAATGGCATTATAGGTGCTTTAACAGAGGATTTAATTGATACCAGTAAAGAAAGCAGTAAAACAATTGCCGGGTTACGTTATACACCCGGAGGAGCCTTTGGCTCTTGTCGATATAAATTAAAAAGCTTAGAGGACAATCGTACGGAATATGAACGTTTATTAGAAGTTTTTAAGGCGCACGACATTGGTTATTTTTTTTATAATGGGGGCGGGGATTCACAGGATACAGCTCATAAAATTTATTTGCTTAGCCAAAAGCTAAATTACCCCTTAACTTGCATAGGGATTCCCAAAACTGTTGATAATGATCTGCCTATCACTGATAACTGTCCTGGTTTTGGTTCAGTTGCAAAATATGTGGCTATTTCTACATTAGAAGCCAGTTTAGATGTTGCTTCGATGTATGCAACTTCAACTAAAGTATTCATCATGGAAGTCATGGGTCGACATACGGGTTGGATAGCAGCAGCAAGTGGTTTGGCTATGCAAAAAAAAGGGGATGCACCGCATATTATTTTATTTCCTGAAATAATTTTTAACGAAGCTCTATTTTTAAAGCAAGTAGATAAAACAGTAAAAAAATGGGGTTATTGCGTTATCGTTTTGGCAGAAGGTATTAGAGGCTCTACGCAAAAATTTTTAGCTGAAGCGGGTACCACCGATGCTTTTGGCCATAAGCAGTTAGGTGGCGCGGCTCCAGTAATCGCACAATTAATTAAAACAAAGTTAGGCTATAAATATCACTGGGCATTACCCGACTATCTGCAACGTTCTGCACGGCATATCGCTGCTGAAGTTGATGTCAAACAAGCTTATGCTTTAGGTAAAGCTGCAGTTGAATTTGCTATCAAAGGGAAAAATGCAGTTATGCCTACTATCGTTAGAGCAAGCGGAAAGCGCTATCGATGGTCCATAGGTGAGACAACATTAGCTAGTGTCGCCAATAAAGAAAAAAAATTACCCAGATCCTATATCACTAAAGATGGTTTTCATATTACTCAGCGTTGTCGTGATTATCTGCTGCCTTTAATTCAGGGGGAGGATTATCCTCCGTATCGAAAAGGTTTACCAAATTATATACAGTTGAAAAAGGTAAAAGTTAAGAAAAAGCTAGGGGATTTCGTTGTTTAATTAAAATAATTATGCTACCACTTATCTAAAAAGGTAATATGTATTACCATGCATATTACTTTTTTTGACATTTATAGGACTTTAAACAAAGTATAAGTTTACTGTATGGGTCATAACACTAAAACTTTAATAAAGCTATGGCATGAATATAAAAGATATTAGACGGAAAAATTTACGGAAATTAGCTCGCTCAGTAGGTGGGATCACCGATCTATCTGAGCATTTGGATCGTTCACAAAGCCAAATTAGTCATTTAATTGGAAATAGCCCGATTAAAAATATTGGTGATAGATTGGCTAACCATATAGAGAAAGTTTTTAATAAACCACATGGATGGCTAGATCATGAGCATGCAGCTGAAGAGACCGAGGGGGCTTATCAGTATGAAAATAGCCAGCCTTACTATCAAGTTCCTTTATTGACACCCCAAGAGGCGAAAGAACGTTTTCTGCATTTTATAAAGATTTCACCAAAAACCTATTCTAAGTATTTAAGCACTAATATTCCGCTTAGTTCAGATGCTTTCGCACTTCGCGTAGAAAATGATTGCATGGAAACCGCACAAGGTCCTAGTTTTCCTAAGAATTGTATTATCGTATTAGATACTGATTGCGTAGCACACAATGCTGCCTTTATCTTAGCTAAAATAAAGCAAGATCCAGGCAATACCTTACTTTTTAGACAGTTAGTCATCGATGGTAATCGTCGTTATCTGAAAGCACTGAATCAGCATTATCCTTTGACAGAAATGCAGCCTGACGATACGACATGTGGAGTAGTGCGTTTTATGCTGATGGAGTTTTAATAAATTAGAAATATTTTTTCGTAGTAAAATTATTTAAGTTTTAATAAAAAGGGAGTGATTTTTATTTCTTCTATGCATCGTTTATGACAATCAAAAAAGTATTTTCTATTTATTTAATTCTGACATTCTTTTAGTATATTTTTTAATAAGAATAGGTTTTTCATTTCCTTTCACGGCAATAGCGGCTGCAAAATCAGGATAAAGAGACAAATTTGAAATTGCATAAAAAAAGTTTAAGTCTTTTTGTTTGTATTTTAAAGTACTTATTTGGGGATCTAAAGAAAGTTTATATCGAGAATATGGATGCGTCTGCAAAGTATTGCCCATGGCTTTTATTAACGCTTCATTTCTTACCCAAGCATTAAAAAATACTTTTATTTTTTTTATCCCATGCAGTAATTGTAATCGATCATATTCATCTGTAACAAGAAAACGATAAGCGATTTTGTCGAGGTGTATCCTTGAATTTATGTATTCAATATCGACACCCACGGGGGTGTCGATAGTAAAAGCGCAAACCAAGATATTTTTTGAATGGGAAAGATTAAACTCTAGGGATTGCTCAGAATTTATTAATAAAGGTTTACCAGAAACTGAATAGCTTAATTTCAGCTTATGTGGCGGTTGTTGCGAATAATAGGCTAATAAATCGCGAAGTACCCCTCTTGAAATAATAAAGTTTTGTCGATAAGGAATGGCTAATTTTTCAGCACGTATTTTTTCTTCGGGAGCAAGCCAACTTTTAAAGAGCTTATATTTTTTAGTATGCTCATCAAATCTTGTATGCCAAATATGAATAATAGATTGGTTCAATACACACATAGGTATTAAATCCTATATTTTTAAGAATTAACTGAAATTTATTTAATATACCTTAGGAGATTCGAAATGCGAAATTTAGGCTATATTCTAGACAATAATCTACCAAGAATGCTTGATAAAACCTAAAAACCTTGCTGGATTTCCATACTTTCCAATAGTGTAAAACTTAAAAATACATCAATGCAATAATACAAGTTTGCATTTGATTAATTCCTAAACATTACCTATAAAAAAATAAGCAAGTTCCTAAAAATAGAGATTATTATTGTTTTTAAATATTTCTATTCTTAACCCCTAGAACTTCTACCAGCAAGGTATTCATTAACGGGCGATATCCATCTAAACATTAAAAATAAAATGTGTCAATACATTTTATTTTTAATTTGCGTTATACTGTGAAAACAGAATATAGGGATATAATAAAAATGAAAAAATTTGCCATCAATAATTTTCTTCAACATTTAATACACGACTGTGGATTAAAAAAAGAATTTGTTATTGAAATGATGGATTATGCTAGACAACAACAAATTTCATTTATAAGTTATTTAATTCAAACTCAAAAGATAGATTCTAACTACTTAGCTCATCTTTTAGCAGAAGAATTTTTTCTGACATACATTGATTTAGATAGTATCGATATAACGCAAATACCAAACAGCCTAATTGATAAAAATTTACTACAAAAATATCAAATATTACCTTTAGCACAAGATAAAAAAAAATTGGTTTTAGCGTTAGTCGACCCCACTCAACAACTTGTTTTAGATGATATTCGATTTTCAACTGGTTTAATGTTGGAATACAAGCTGGCAGACGAAAACCAAATAATAGAATTATTAAAAAAAGTAAAAGACACTTCCCTAATTAAACACGACATTACTAGTAAAGTAGATTTAGATGGGTATAAAGTAACGCAATTAAAAGGCGATCATGATCTAGATACAACGTTAAATAATTCCAGCAATGATGATTTAACTATTACAAATTATGTCCATAAACTTTTGATTGAAGCAATTACGCGTAATGCCTCTGATGTTCATATAGAACCTTATCAAGATCACTTACAAATACGTTTTAGGATTGATGGATTATTATATGAAATGGTTGTTCTTCCTAGACATTTAATTTCAAGAATTAATACTCGATTAAAAATTATATCTCAACTAGATATTGCCGAGCGAAGGATTCCACAAGATGGTCGTTTTCAACTAAAAGATATTAATGGTCAAAATGTGGATTGCCGATTAAGTACCTGTCCTACTATTCATGGTGAAAAATTAGTGATTAGAATTTTGGACAGTAACAAAATGTTGTTAGACATAGATAAATTAGGTATGAATAAAATACAAAAAAAAGAATTCATCAAAGCTTTATTAAGTCCCCACGGAATGATTTTAGTCACAGGACCTACCGGGAGCGGAAAAACTATCACGCTTTATACAGGATTAAGTTTTTTAAAAAAGACTACAGTGAATATTTCTACCGTCGAAAATCCCATAGAAATTATTTTATCAGGAATTAATCAGGTTAATGTAAATCCTGTTATAGGTTTAAATTTTGCTTGTGTACTAAGAGCTTTTTTGCGCCAAGATCCAGATATTATTATGGTAGGAGAAATGCGTGATCAAGAAACGGCTGAAATAGGAATTAAAGCAGCTCAAACTGGACATCTCGTTTTATCCACTTTACATACGAACAGTGCTGCTGAGAGTTTGATCCGTTTAGAAAATATGAATATTCCTACATACAATATTGCCACTTCTATACAGTTGATTATCGCACAGCGTTTAGTAAGGCGTTTATGTGAGTCTTGTAAAGTAGAAGAGAATCTACCGAAAAAGAATTTGTTAAAATTAAATTTCCCACCAGATATCAAAATATACACAGCAAAAGGATGTTCACTTTGTATGCAGGGTTATAAGGGTCGAACTGGTATTTTTGAGGTTTTAAAGCTTACAGAGGAAATAAAAAAAATAATTTTACGAAAGAATTCGGCATTCGAAATAAACCAATTGGCACAAGAACAAGGAATGCAAACTTTGTATTTATCGGCCTTAGAAAAGCTTAAACAAGGTGACATTAGTTTATTAGAAATGAAACGAGTAATAAAAGATTGAAATAATTATGTTAAGTATTATTAAAGTTTATAGTTGGAAAGGAATTACTAGCAAAAAAAAATCATGCAAAGGTAAAGACTTATTTCGAAATAAAGATCAGCTACGATTAGATTTACAACGCCAAAATATTTTTATAACTAATATTCATCCGCATTGGATTATTAGATTTGTAAAACCTATTAAAATGCAGGATATTTTTCTGCTAAATCGCCAAATAGCGCGTTTATTGCAAGCGGGAATTCCATTGCTGCATATCTTGAAATTACTTGAAATTACAGCTAGCAATACAATATTAAAAGAATATTTACAAAAAATTATTCGAGATTTGGAAGATGGTTTTTCTTTAAGTGAAATATTGCAAGAACACAAATCATATTTTAATAAGTTTCATTGTAGCTTAATTGCATTAGGAGAAAAAACCGCTACATTAGGTTTAATGTTTGATCGCATTGCAGTATATCAAGAAAAAAACATGAAACTAAAAGCAAAAATAATTAATGCATTAGTATATCCTATGGTAGTTTTAATAGTGGCGGGCCTAGTCTTTATTGCTTTATTAATGGGAGTAGTACCTCAATTTGAACAATTTTTTTTAGACGCTGGATCACAATTACCTCTTATAACGCGAATAATTATTTATTTATCGAAACATATAGGATTTCTTAGTATCTATAGTGGATTAGCTTTATTGATATTAGGTATTTCTTTCATTTGCTTAAAGAAAAAATACCCAATAATCAATAATAAACTAGATAGATATTTTTTGAAAATACCTATTCTCAATAAAATTCTCTCAAAAATTATAATAGCTCGAATTACGCGTGCATTAGCTACTGCTCTTGCGGCAGGTTTGCCTTTAATCGATGCTTTACAGCTTATTGCTGAGATATCTGGTAATTTTGTTTATAAATCGGCTATTTTATTAAGTTGTAAACGCATACGTGACGGAGAAGGCTTTTATCAAGCTTTTTCACAGCAAAAAATATTTCCATTAGATTTATTACAACTTATTAAAATTGGAGAAATGGCTAATTGTTTAAGTGAAATGTTAAACAATATTGCCGATCTCTACGAAGAAAAAATGAATTATTTTGCTGATAATCTATCGGTGTTATTAGAACCAGTGTTAATTATTATTTTAGGTTTGATGGTTGGTTGTTTAGTTATAGCAATGTATTTGCCGATATTTAAATTAGGAAGTGTTATTTAAATGGAATATTTTTTAATAGTTAGTGTTGCTCTTTTTTGCGCCTTGATAGGTAGTTTCCTTACTGTATTGATTTATCGTTTACCTTTAATTCTGCAAAAAAAATGGAGGGAAGCTTCTCAACAATATTTAAACCGAGACAATTCGTTACAGTTAAATATTAAAACCTTTAATATATTTCTTCCTTTTTCACATTGTCCCAATTGTCGTGAATATTTAACCGCTTTACAAAGAATACCTTTGTTAAGTTATTTTTTTCTAAAACGAAAATGTGCATATTGTCAGATAAAAATTTCTTTTTGTTATCCTCTAATCGAGAGTTTAACTTTAATAACCTCATTTATAGTTATTGAGCGATTTGGAATAAGTTTACAAACTCTTCCAGCATTAATTTTGACTTGGGGCTTATTGATTTTAGCGTTTATTGATTTTGAATATAGAATATTACCGGATATCATTATTTTCCCATTGTTATGGTGTGGATTAATTTCTAGCCTAATTCATTTATTTGTCTCACCAGAAGAGGCTATTTTAGGGGCATTTTTTGCATACCTTTTTCTTTATTGTTTAGCAAAATGCTATCAAATGCTGATAAAAGTCGAAGCAATGGGAGAAGGAGATTTTAAATGCTTTGCTGTATTAGGTGCTTGGCTAGGCGTAAAAGCTTTACCTTATATTCTATTTATAGCTGCTGTTGCAGGGTCCATCGTTGGTATAGTCTTATATCTTACGAATAAAAATAACTTTCGAAAAGGGATAGCTTTCGGTCCCTATTTGGCTTTATCCGGTTGGTTAGTTTTAATAGTTCAGCCCACTTTCAATTCTATCTTTTAATTTTAAACTTGTATCGATGGCTGCTTCAATAAATAATTTAAATTCCTATATGACAGATTGTGGATTTTAAACATCACTTTAAACCATCTATGATTTTTAAGGTATCATCTAAAACAATATATGGTTTTAAGGTATCATCTAAAACCATATATACTAAAATTTAACCTTATATATGAAATTTAATAATGGAAAATTCAATGTCTGAAAGAAAACCTGAAACTTATTTACCTATCTCAATCATAGGTGCAGGAGCTTGGGGAAGTGCTCTAGCGATTCATTTAGCTCGTAAGCATCAAGAGGTGCGTTTATGGGCTTATGAGAAACAACAAGTTACTGAAATAAATACTAAAAGAACTAACGAACGCTATCTACCCGGTATCGTTTTTCCCTCTAATATCACTTGTTCAGATGATTACCAAACCGTTCTGTCAGGCACACAAGATATATTAATCGTTGTGCCTAGTGTGGCTTTTCATACAACTTTAAAAAAAATATCCCCTTTTTTACAAACTAATCAGCGCTTGCTATGGGCGAGTAAAGGTTTAGATTCTCAAAAACATCAATTACTAAATGAAGTTGTTAAAGACGTTTTAGGACATAGAGAAGCAGCAGTGCTATCAGGCCCTAGCTTTGCTAAGGAAGTCGCTATAGGGTTACCTACGGCTGTCTGCATTGCGTCGGAAAATTATAATTTTGCGCATGATCTCTTGCTAAGGTTCCAAACAAAAAATTTTCGAGTGGAAATGACGCAAGATATTATTGGTGTAGAGCTTGGTGGCGCTATAAAAAATATATTGGCTATTGCTGTCGGAATGACCGAAGGTTTAGGTTTTGGTGCTAACGCAAAGGCGGCAGTGATTACTTCGGGATTATCAGAAATGATTGAACTGGGTATAACATTGGGTGCAAAGCAAGAAACTTTTTTGGGGTTGTCGGGTCTTGGGGATCTGGTATTAACCTGCACCGATAATCAATCTCGAAATCGTCGTTTGGGTTTAGCTGTAGGGCAAGGACGAAGCTTAGAGGAAGCTAAAAAGTTAATTGGCACCACAGAAGGCTATGAAACCGCAAAAAATATTTTCTTTTTAATAAAGAAATATGGAGTTAAAGCGCCATTTTGTGAAGGTGTCTATCGTATTTTGTATGAACAAAACTCACCGCAAACACTTTTTCAAGACTATTTTCATTAAAAAATATTTAATGCTTATTGTTTTATCCAATTAATGAGCCCACCGGCTAATAATACTTTTAGTTCTCGAGGACTTAAAGGATGAGTAACGGTATAATTTTTATTTTTAGTTTTATTATGAACGGTTAGTTTCTCAGAAGTTTGGATAGTTTCACGAATATTTTTGATTAATAAAACATCCCCTTGATCAATAGTGTCATAATCCGCAGGATTAGTGAAAATCAAAGGTAAAATCCCAAAATTAACTAAGTTTTGTCTATGAATACGGGCAAATTGTTTAACTAGCACAGCTTGTACACCTAAATAGCGCGGCGCAATGGCAGCATGTTCACGACTGGAACCCTGGCCATAATTATCACCACCTACAATAATGGATCCCGTTTGCTGATATTCTAAAGCTCGTTTTGGATAAGACGGATCGATTTGATCAAAAACAAACTGACTAATTCCAGCAATATTGCTGCGAAAAGGAAGTACTTTAGCACCCGCAGGCAAAATTGTATCGGTAGAGATATCATCACCTACTTTAATTAAAACCGGCCCTTCAATATCATCGGCTAAAGGAGGAATGATAGGTAAAGGTTGGATGTTAGGGCCTTTAGCTAATTTTATTTCGGTAGGATTTGTAGAGGGAGGAACTAACATCGTTTCATTAATAATAATTTTTTTTGGTTCTTTAAAACGAGGATAAGTATTATTCTTTAAAGAACGAGGATCGGTAATAACACCAGTTAAAGCCGAGGCAGCAGCAATCTCCGGGCTACAGAGATAGACTTGATCTTCTTTGGTTCCAGATCGACCTGGAAAATTTCTAGGTACCGTACGCAAACTTATTTTACCGGAAGCGGGCGCTTGACCCATACCAATACATCCATTACATCCCGCTTGATGAATACGGCCGCCGGCACGAATTAATTTTTCTAAAATACCTAATTCAACCATGTTCTCTAAAATCTGGCGTGAAGTTGGATTTATATCAAATGAAACGCCGGGAGCTATTTGTTTTCCTGCGACAATTTCTGCTGCAACAGCGAAATCCCTTAGCCCAGGATTGGCTGATGAACCGATCATGGCTTGATAAATAGGTCGCCCAACAACTTCTTGGATAGGAACTACTTTTCCTGGACTAGAAGGTAATGCAATTAAAGGTTCAAGTTTGGAAAGATCAATTTCATCATGTTCATCGTAACTTGCATTATTGTCGCTAATAATTTCTTGCCAGTCAGATTCACGTTGTTGCGATTTCAGAAATTCTCGTGTTACCGCATCAGAGGGGAATACACTAGTGGTAGCTCCCAGTTCTGCGCCCATGTTGGCAATAACATGACGATCCATTGCAGATAAATGTTGCAGTCCCGGCCCATAATATTCAATAACTTTGCCAATCCCACCATCAACATCATGACGACGTAATAACTCCAGAATGATATCTTTAGCGCTGACCCAATCCGGTAATGAATTAGTTAATTTTACACCCCAAACTTTCGGCATGGTGACATGGAAGGGATGTCCCGCAATGGCCATAGCAACTTCTAATCCACCTGCGCCGATGGCTAACATGCCCATCGATCCTGCCGCACAGGTATGACTATCTGAACCCAATAAGGTTTTTCCTGGTTTTCCAAAGCGTTCCATATGTACAGGATGACTTACGCCATTACCTGGCCCGCTATAGTAAAGACCGAATTTTTTACAAGCGCTAAGTAAAAATAAATGGTCATCTGCATTTTTGAAATCTGTTTGTAAAAGGTTATGATCAATATATTGCACTGAGACTTCAGCTTTGGTCTGATTTAGTCCCATTGCTTCACATTCCAGCATCACCATCGTACCTGTGGCATCTTGGCATAATGTTTGATCAATTTTTAAGCCAATTTCTGTGCCTGGATGCATTTCACCTTCGATTTTATGTAAGTTAATTAATTTTTGCGTTACATTTTGTGGCATACTAGAATCCCCAATTATAATGTATAGTAGTTTACAGCAAGCCTTAATCTAACGGTAGGGATCCCAATATGCATTTACCCGTTACTCGCTGGATCGATTTATTGACATTTTTTCTTTGCGTCTTGGTTTTAGCGATTGCGGTATTTTTGCAATATAAAGTCGGGATTATTCCCTGCCCGCTTTGCATCATACAACGGTTCATTTTTACCTTGTTAGGGCTGTTATTTTTAATGGGCGCCTTGTTTAATTTTGAAGCAGTAACGCGCTGTTTCTTGCATACCTTAACTTTTTTATTTGCAGTAGTGGGTGCGGTGGTAGCGAGTCGCCAATTATGGTTAGAGCATTTTCCTTCAGATCAGTTAATTAGTTGCCAAGCAGCCATAGCTCAATATAGCACCTCTATCTATTTCCATAAAATTATCGAATTATTTTTTCAAGGAACAAGTAATTGCGGTAGTGGAACTTGGCGTTTTTTAAATTTAACTATCCCAGGATGGACATTAGTGATTTTTATTGTATTAGCCGCTATCTCTCTACGGCAAGTATATATAAACCGGCGCAAACATAAACGACATTTTTTATCTTGAAAGAATCAATTTATTGCTATGTAGTTTTAGTTCAGCTGGATTTTGTTTTTTTCTGCGTTCAAGTAATTGATTCGCAAATTCTTCAGCCTCGCCATATATGACAATATAGTCTTCCAATCTAGTCATTAATTTTTTTAACTCATTAACCTTAGTCTTTCTGAAACAGGAGTTTGCATAAGTAAACCAAGTTTATTTAATATTTTTTTCTTATGTTCTGTATGGATTTTTGCCAGGATGAAAATAATTTTTTAAGAGGTTTAAGAGGATTGTTATAAATGGAAAAAAGTTATAAACAACAAACTCTAATTGTTTCTCTAATTGTTTAATGACCTAAAGCCAAACTTGCGCCGATTTGTGCCAGTGGTTGTACCAAAAGAATAGTTAATAATTTTAAGCCGACGATTAGAATGAGTGGCGAAAAATCGATTCCTGAGATACTTGGCAAGATTCCACGGATGGGTTTGATTAAAGGCTCGCTTACGCGTACTAATATTTCAACGAGTGGACCATGCGCTAATGGACTTATCCAACTTAAAATAGTTAAAGCAATAACAGCATAAAAGAAAATATTAATTAACTGATTAAGAAGCTCGGCAAATGCAAGTACAATTAATCCGATAAAATGCGGCGTAGTATTAACTTGTAACCAAACAAGAAATGCAATTTTAAGCATTTCTAAACCTAATAATAATATTATAGCTGCAAAATCGATGCCATGTAGGCTTGGTATCATACGACAAATAGGGCGTAGTGGTGGATTGGTTAATCTCGCTACTAATATAAATAAAAGATTGTGACTGTCCGTATTAACCCATTGTAAAACGACTCGCAAAAGTAAAATGAAAATATAGAGATCAAAAATGGATTGAATCAGGAATATACCTGCATTACTGAAGGAATTAAGCATAGAAATTAACCTGTTATTTTAATCGTGAGCTGATTTTTATTTAAGTCTAATAGTGAGGGTGTTCCAAAAGGTAAACAACGATTCTTTTTTCCATGGCCAATATCAGGACAACGTAATACTGGAAAATTTTGCTTCTGGGCAAAGCGTTCCAGTACTTCCTGAATCTTTTTTTCCTCTTCAGGTTTTGCCGCAAAAGTGAAATCACCCAATAATAGGGCTTTTACCTGAATTAATATTCCCGATTGTTGTAAGTGTTCTAGCATTCTGTCGATACGATAAGCAGCTTCATTGACATCTTCTAAAAATAAAATTTTATCTTTGGTTTCAATTTGCCAATCTGTGCCCAGACTCGTTTGTACTAAGCTAAGACTGCCGCCTGTTATTGGACCTTCAATAAGATCTAAGGGATTAGTGGGTAGATGATAAGATGTTAAAGAGTATGCTAATTGATGTAATTGATTAAAAATAATCTCTTTAAACTCATTAGTATTTTCTGGCTCAATTAAATGATGGGTCACTTGATTAAGTGTAGGGCCATGCAGTGTTTGCCAATGCCATTTTTGTTGAAAAAATAAATGTAAAGCGGTGATATCGCTAAAACCAATAAACAACTTGCATTTTTCAGGCGGGGTTAATTTTAGTAAGGAAGGTATCAGACGGGTACAGCCATAGCCTCCACGTAAACACCAAATTGCATCGGAAGTAGAGTTAAATAAAGCGTCTTTTAACTGGTGAAAACGTTTTTCATCACTGTTCGCACACAGCAGATCAGGTCCAAATAAATTAGAAGAAATTCTTGGTATTAATTGCCAGTTTGTTAATAAAGTTTTTACTTTCTCTAGGATAAATTTATCTGTCACACCGCTAGCAGGTGCAATAATATCAACAATTGAATTTTTTTTTAAAGCTTGCCAAGGTTTAAAGCTTTCCATTTTTTCTGGATCCTAGGTATATAATTATCACTTTAGTTTTATTTCCAGAATAATTTTATATATCTAAATTATCAACTTCTAGGGCATTCTGTTGAATAAAATCACGACGAGGTTCAACTTGATCGCCCATTAAGGTAGTAAAGATTTGATCGGTAGCGATAGCATCTTCAACCGTGACACGTAACAAACGTCGTGTATTCGGATCCATCGTTGTTTCCCATAATTGATCAGGATTCATCTCTCCTAAACCTTTATAACGCTGTATAGCTTGCCCGCGGCGTGCCTCAGTTAATAACCATTCATACACTTCTTTAAAATTTTTCACTACCTGTTTTTTGGTATCTCGCTGTACATAAGCGCCCGATCCAACTAGTCCATGTAGTTGCTTAGTCATATCGAATAAACATTGGTATTCAAGTGTTTTAAAGAATTCATAAGAGATTTTATAGGTTGTTTCTAAACCATGTGTACTGATCGTTATTTCAGGTAAAAATACATGTCTTTCAGTATTTTCATAAATATTTACTTGATACCGAATAGCTTCATTATTTGTAGTTTGTTGCAATTGATCTTGCCAGTTTTTTGTCCATACCAGCATTTTAGAAGAGTCAATTAGTTCCTCAGAAGATAAGGGAGGAAGATCAAGAATAGCTTGCAGAGCGTCTATTGGATAACGTCGCGACAAATGTTGAATCATCATCTGTGCTTTACGATAATCCATAACTAATTTTTCTAAACCAATACCTTGAATAGAAAAGCCTTCTGTATGAGGATAAAAGGCAGCATCATGCAGTGCGGTTTGTGTGAGATAAGCTTGCAGCGCCGCATCGTCTTTTAAGTACTGTTCTTGCTTGCCTTTTTTAATTTTATATAAAGGAGGTTGAGCAATATAGATAGTGCCGCGTTGCAGCAATTCTGGCATCTGCCGATAGAAAAATGTCAGTAATAAAGTACGGATATGCGAGCCATCGACATCCGCATCGGTCATTATAATAATACGGTGATAACGTAGTTTATCTGGATTGTATTCCTCTTTACCTATGCCACAACCCAGTGCTGTGATTAATGTGCCAACTGCTTCTGAGGATAACATTTTGTCAAATCGAGCTTTTTCCACGTTTAAGATTTTACCCGTAAGTGGCAGAATAGCTTGATAACGGCGATTGCGGCCTTGTTTGGCAGAACCGCCTGCAGAATCTCCTTCGACAATAAATAATTCACAAAGAGCCGGATCGGTTTCTTGGCAATCCGCTAATTTTCCAGGTAAGTCAGCAATATCTAATGCAGTTTTGCGCCGTGTCATTTCACGCGCTTTACGCGCCGCTTCACGCGCCCGTGCTGCATCGATGATTTTCATCATGATAGCTCGTGCATCTTGTGGCGTTTCTAATAAAAATTCTTCGAGCTTTTCTGATGTTAAAGCTTCAACAATTCCTTTTACTTCGGAAGAAACCAATTTATCTTTGGTTTGCGAAGAGAATTTAGGATCAGGAACCTTAACCGATAAAACAGCAGTGAGTCCTTCACGCGTGTCATCACCAGTGGTGGTGATTTTTAGCTTTTTGCTAGTCGCTTCGCGATCGATATAAGTATTTAAGGTTCGAGTTAACGCAGCACGAAAACCAGCCAGATGGGTTCCTCCATCACGCTGGGAAATGTTATTGGTGAAACATAAAATATTTTCCTGAAAGCTATCATTCCATTGTAAAGCAACTTCAACAGTAATTTCATCGCGTTCAGCGGTAAAATAAAAAGGCTGTTTATGGATTAAAGTTTTGTTTTGGTTAAGATATTCGACAAAGGCTTTAATGCCTCCCACATATTTAAGCTGAGTTTCTTCATTGCTTCGTTCATCGATAAGATTAATCGCTACACCAGAATTTAAAAAAGATAACTCACGCAAGCGTTTTAACAAAATATCGTAATGAAATTCATTGTTATGTTGAAAAATGAGTTTGCTGGGGTAAAAACGAATTTCAGTACCTCTTTCTTGCGTTTCTCCAGTGATATGTAATGGTGCTACGGGTTCACCTAGCAGATAAGTTTGTTCATAGACCTTGTTATTACGCCGGATAGTAAGCTGTAATTTTTCAGATAAGGCGTTAACTACGGAAACACCTACACCATGCAAGCCACCTGAGACTTTATAGGAATTACTATCGAATTTTCCACCTGCATGTAAAACGGTCATGATGACTTCGGCAGCTGATCGACCTTCTTCAGTATGGATATCAACTGGAATACCACGGCCATTGTCTTTAACAGTGACTGAGTCATCGCTATGCAGTGTGATATCAATCTGAGAACAGTAGCCCGCTAAAGATTCGTCTATGGAGTTATCCACGACCTCAAAGACCATATGGTGGAGACCTGTCCCATCATCCGTATCACCGATATACATACCAGGACGTTTCCGAACAGCATCAAGACCTTTTAAGACTTTTATGTTAGAAGAGTCATACTTCGGCATACCTAGTCCACCCTGTTGGCTAGCATTGTCTTTAAGGCCTAATTCTGGCTCAAGAGAGCTTTCCGTGTTCGAAACGATAGGCTCACACTCCGTTATGGATGGGTTTTTCTCCGCCAAAATCTCATTTTTAATCGACATACGTGATAAGGGTTTAAAACTGAAAATTATACCATAAATTGCCCTTTAAATTCGAATATTAATAAGAAAATACAAAGGCTTAAAGTAGGATAATTGATTTTTGCGCTGTTTAGGCTGTAATCAAAAAAGAATAATAGGCTCAGTTTAAAATGGGGCTAAAACCTAACTATAGATAATAATAGGGGTTAATCGGCTTATATTGCTTTTAAATTGGCTAAGTCATTCTTAATTTATTGACACAAAAATCTCTTGCCGTGATACTCTTCGCTTTTGCATTGAAGAGCCCTACATGAATAGCAATGCCCTACGCGAACTATTTCTTAACTATTTTAAAAGTCAGGGTCATACGATTGTTCCCTCCGCTTCCTTAATTCCTGCCCATGATCCGAGTTTGTTATTTACTAATGCTGGCATGGTGCCCTTTAAGGATGTTTTTTTGGGTCTAGAAACGAGACCTTATTCTCGTGCAGTGAGTATACAACGATGTATGCGGGCTGGCGGCAAACATAATGACCTTGAAAATGTAGGTTATACCGCTAGGCATCATACCTTTTTTGAGATGTTAGGAAATTTCAGCTTTGGGGATTATTTTAAGCGTGAGGCTATCCTTTATAGTTGGAAGTTTTTGACTGAGGAGTTAAATCTTTCCCCGGAAAAATTATGGATTACGGTATTTGTCGAAGATGAAGAAGCGGCATCGATTTGGTTAAAGGAGATTAAAATCGATCCTAAACGTTTTTCTCGTTGTGGGAAACAAGATAATTTTTGGTCTATGGGAGATACTGGCCCTTGTGGTCCATGCTCTGAAATCTTTTTTGACCATGGGCCCAATATCTCTGGTGGGCCTCCAGGTACACCAACCGCGGATGGGGATAGATATGTTGAAATCTGGAACTTAGTCTTTATGCAGTTTCAACGTTCCTTAGATGGAGAACTTACTCTTTTACCAAAACCTTCAGTGGATACCGGTATGGGTTTAGAAAGGTTAGCGGCAGTTATGCAGGGAGTCACAAATAATTATGATACGGATCTGTTTCAACCTTTGATAAAAGTAGTTGCTAAGCAAGCATCAATAACTGATTTTACCAATACCTCACTACGCGTTATCGCAGATCATATTCGTGCTTGTGCTTTTTTAGTCAGTGATGGGGTTAATCCTGGTAATGAAGGACGTTCTTATGTACTACGTCGAATTATTCGTAGGGCTATTCGACATGGCCATAAAATAGGTCTAGATCGCCCTTTTTTTTATCAACTGGTTAAACCTTTAGCGGCGCAAATGTTGCAAGCATATCCGCAAATAGCAAAAAAACAAAAATTTATTGAAAAGATTTTGCTTCATGAAGAGCAACAATTTGCTCGCACCTTAAGCCACGGTATTAAGCTATTTGAACAAGAAATAACTAAGTTGCAGGGCAAAAAACAATTGCCAGGATCGGCAGTTTTTCGTTTGTATGATACTTATGGATTTCCCATGGATTTAACAGCAGATATGGCTCGAGAACAGGGTCTAACCGTAGACATAGCAGGTTTTGAGAAGGAAATGCAACGTCAAAGAAGTCAATCTAAGTTGGCAAGTCGTTTTGCATCTGCACTGAGTTTATCGTTAACTGAAAAAAACGCTACTGAGTTTATTGGTTATAAAGCATTAAAACAAGCAGCTGTTCCTATTTTGGATTTATTTGATGGCAAGCAATCTATAAAAGAATTATTCGAAAATGAAGAAGGTTTTGTTATCTTAACTAAGACCCCTTTCTATGCAGAGGGCGGTGGACAAGTAGGTGATACGGGATATCTAGTTAATTCAACGAGTCGTTTTTTAGTGACTGAAACCTTTAAAGAAGGAACATCCATTCTTCATAAAGGTAAGTTAATTAAAGGTCATTTGAAAAAAGGTGATAAATTGAAGGCAGAAGTCGATGCTGAAAAACGTCGTGCGATTACCTTAAATCATTCTGCAACTCATCTATTACATGCAGCATTAAGAGAAGTTTTAGGAGAGCATGTGACGCAGAAAGGTTCTTTAGTAGAACCAGAACGCTTACGTTTTGATTTTTCACATACCCATCCATTAAGTATAGAACAACTAAAGTTGATAGAAGATCGTGTTAACCAACAAATTCGAGCTAATTTATCGGTAGTTACCGAAGAGATGTCGACGGAGGATGCAAAGAATACCGGCGCTTTAGCGATGTTTGGCGAGAAATATTCAGATAAAGTACGCGTGTTGACGATGGGTTCTTTTTCCAAGGAATTATGTGGAGGGACACATGTTTCCCGTACCGGTAATATTGGTTTATTTAAAATAACAGCAGAAATAGGAATTTCAGCAGGAATACGTCGCATTCAAGCCGTGACTGGACAATATGCTATAGATTGGATTGCGGCCTTAGAGGAACAAACTAATCAACTTGCTAAGCTCTTCAAAAGTTCTAAGGATAATTTACTAGAAAAAGCGCGTATGGACATGGAAGCCAAGCAAGCTCTGCAAAAACAGATTATCGCTTTACAGCAGTCCATAGTCGCTATGATGGGAGAAGAGCTTATTTCTCAAGCGATTGAAATACAAGGGATTAAGTTATTAATCAGTGAAATTAGTGGGATTGATATAGCAGGATTACGACATTTATTAGATCAACTTAAAAATAAATTAAAACCCGCAGTCATTGTTTTGGCTAGTATTGAACAACAGCGCGTTCAATTAGTGGTTGGTGTCAGCAAAGAGTTGACCGACAAAATAAAAGCGGGTGAATTGGCTAATGATATAGCGCGTGCGATAGGAGGTAGTGGCGGTGGACGTGCAGATTTTGCTCAAGCAGGAGGGGGGGAACCTGAAGTCTTAGATGCGGCTTTAAAAAATGTAAAACATTGGGTTGAGACCCGCTTAAATGACAACTATGCTTAGAATTGAATAATTAATTAATAGAACATCACAATGGCTTTAATTGTACAAAAATTTGGCGGCAGCTCGGTTGGAAGTATCGACAAAATTCAACAGGTTGCAAATAAAATTATTGAAACTCGCGCACAAGGACATCAATTGGTAGTGGTTGTTTCTGCGATGGAAGGTGAAACCAATCGTTTGATTTCTCTTGCTAAAATATTGAACGAAGAACCTGATTCGAGAGAATACGATTTATTATTAGCAACCGGAGAGCAAGCGGCAACTGCTTTATTAGCAATGGCTTTGTTGGCACAAGGTTGCCCAGCACGGTCTTATAATAGTTTTCATGTTCCAATTTATACCGATAGTCACCATAAAAAAGCTCGTATTTTAAGTATTAAAGAAGAAGTATTACGAAATGATATTGGGGCAGGTAGAGTGCCTATCGTTGCTGGTTTCCAAGGAATCTCGGATTCTGGTGATATGACAACTTTAGGGCGAGGGGGCTCGGATACCACTGCAGCGGCTTTAGCCGCTGTTTTAAAAGCTGACGAATGTCAAATTTATACGGATGTAGATGGTATCTACACGGCAGATCCTCATCTTGTACCCCAGGCTAAACGCTTAGATCAGATTGGGTTCATCGAAATGACAGAGTTCGCTCGAGCTGGCGCGAAAGTCATTCAACATCGAGCAGTCGAACTGGCCAGTAAATATCGGATTCCATTACGTGTTTTATCAAGCTCTGAAACTGGCACAGGCACATTAATCCAGGGTGATAAAGAAGAATCTTCAGTAGAAGGAGCCAAGATCACAGGAGTGACTGCGAGTCATCACGAGGCAAAATTGACTATTCATGGCTTAACAGCTGAAAAAGAAGCCATGTCGCACTTTTTTTCCTTGCTGAATGATGCGCGTATTGAAATTGACATGTTAACCCAACAACAAATCTCTGCAAGACAAATGGATATAACATTTACCTTGCCCAGAGCAGACTATCATCAAGCAAAACAATTACTCCAAACCTTAGTAAAGAACAAATTCGCACTATCCATAGTGGGTGATAATAAACTAGCAAAGCTTTCTGTGGTTGGGACAGGTTTACATTCTCATCCTGGAATCATCCATACTTTATTTCAAGCGCTTGAATCTGCAGGAATCAATGTTATTTTAACTTTATCATCGGCGTTAAGAGTCTCTTTGATGGTTAGTGATGCCCAGATAGTGCGAGGGGTCCAGATTTTGCATCATGTTTTTGGCTTAGGCGAAGAATAATTAGCTTTGCTATCTTATTTTTACGGAATTTTACGTATTTTTAAATAGCATTAAGCTTTCCTTAAGGTTTTGTTAGTAGACTAATTCCGCAAAATGTCTGTATGTGAATTTTTCTATCTTTTTTTGTTAAATAGATTGAAATTGATTAGGTGTTGCATATGGTCGATTAATGAGTCAACTAAAGGAGAATCATAAAGATGCTTATTTTAACACGGCGTATTGCAGAAACACTTATTATTGGTGACGATGTGACAGTGACGGTACTGGGCATTAAAGGTCATCAAGTAAGATTAGGTATTAACGCACCTAAAGAAGTTTCTGTTCATCGAGAAGAAATTTATCAGCGTATTCAACAAGAAAAACAAAAACAGGAAGGACACTCTGACGAAGGAGAGTTAGAAGACGGTGAAGAATAACCAACTATTTTATAAAACTTAAGGTAGTGCTATACTCGCCAACCTCAGCGTCGGAGAGGTGGCCGAGAGGCTGAAGGCGCTCCCCTGCTAAGGGAGTATGGCGTAAAAACCATCGAGGGTTCGAATCCCTCTCTCTCCGCCATGTCTTTGCTTAAGAATTGACATTGGCATTCCATTGCTTGAGTGTTCTGAATTAATGAAACTTTAATTTGCTGCATTCCTGATTTTCTTCTATATTGCTGTCATTAATAAGCTGATTAAGCATATTGATTTCAGTGTGCATAGATTTAGCTTCAGCGGTTACTAAAGCTTCGCTAGCATATTGCCGTGCGTTTTCATATTCTTTAAAATGAAGGGATATCTTGCTTAGTAAATGTAAAAATTGCACACCCGTTTTAGTTTTTTTATTAATATTAATCCCAATTTCTTTTGTTAAATCTATGAGCTTAGCAAATGTCTCTATTTTTTGATTATCCATCATCAACCTGATATATCGAATTACAACACGATTGAAATCATCGCTACTAGGTTGAAATAATTTTCTAGACTCTTGATAATATTCTGCTGCTGTTTCAAATTGCGCATTTCTTTCGTTTTCTTCAAGAAAATAAATTAAATCATGATGCAATGCGCCTGCGTTAAAGAACACTTTAGCTTTAATAAAATCATTTACCTTAGAGGTGAGTGCTAAGTTTAATGCTTTTTGTATGTTGTCGTTAGCGAATCTCTTATATTCATCATAGTGATCTTTTGATGTTTTAGCAGCAAGCGCTCTCGCTCTATAGGTTGCTGAAATTAAATATAGGCTCTTAGCAGACAAATCATCATTTTTTGCTTTTTTAGCATTTTCTAAAGCTGCAAAAGCCATGTGATAAGCGTTTACATATTTACCCAAGTAATAATAACTGCTAGCTAATCTCGTTTGAATAAGCGCTTTGTCTTTGTCTCCTATTTTAGTATTTTTTAGACTTTCAAGCCCAAGAACAATTATTTTTTGCCACTGTTCAGTTCTCTTAAGGTTTTCATAATTTTTAAAAAATAGCGGCATATAACAATTCCTAATTGGATTCTATATTAACAACTTTTAATCTATTTAAAAATAGCTAAGGAGTTCCATTTTGCTTCTACATTAGACTTCTTTCGAAAAAGCATATTAAATGACTCTTCTAAATGGTTCTTCACAATAATTGTAAATTTTAAAAGTGGTCTGAATTAGTCCTTGGTTATGTACATTTAAATAATGGCGATCTTAAAAAACAGAATCGTTACAGGTTCAACATTACTATCAAATTGCTTAAGCAGGAGACTAGCTGGATGAAGGATAAACTGTTAGAATGCCGGGCTCTTTGGGAACATGCGCCCGTAGCTCAGCTGGATAGAGTACCAGGCTACGAACTTGGTGGTCGGGAGTTCGAATCTCTCCGGGCGCACCAGTAAAATCGAACACTTTCATCCTTGTAAAATCGGATTGTAGCTCACGACTTTGTTTCATTATATATGTCTTTTTTTACCAAAAAGTAGTATATGAATATTTTAGCAGTGGTTGCTTTCATACACTCCAGTTTTGTCTCTGGCAGAATTTAATAAAAACGCCTTTTTTTATTAAAAAATGATTTAAGCGCTTTTCAACAATTAAAAAAGTTTTGACAGATAGCTTAATCACCAATGCTCTTAAATATCGCAACGCAACAATAACCTGCTGCTATAGAAGTTAATGACATGGTATCTTTTGCACCACGTATGCTTGGATTTTTAAAAAATCCATAAGCAGTTACACCAACGCCTATTAACCCAGTTGTTGATGCACCATATAAAGCCCCATAACCAATGTCCGGAGATCTCAAAGCGCACTTTCGAACCGCAACCGAATTTTTTTCTTCGATACACGGTTCATTCCATTCCGCATAAGCATATCCACACACCATACCAATTATTGCGCCTGGTAACGCACCCATAGCAACATTTGTTGCTAGTGCCGCTGCCCACCAAGCAGTCCATTGAATAGCTGTAAATATAGATGAGACTAATGTATTTCTTAATTGAGCGCCTGACATTGAATTTGATGCATAATTTTCAGCTTCATTGCCTTCTTCTATATCAAAATTTGCCCTCGAGTCTTTTGGCATATTCTTTCCTTATATTAGTTAAAAAGAATTTTTATAATACAGTTAAAGCGAATTGTTAACCTAAGAACAAGGCATATGATCCTCTATTGGACAGTGCAATCTATATGATTGAAAAACCCGCTTCCACCTTCCAAAATAATGTTAGATTATTATAACCCATCTTATATATTAGTGATTGACTAACGGAGTAAAATTTGTATATATTTTTTATTAGAAAGACAAAAATAAATTTTTTTTGGATATTTAAGTGATTAGTTAATCAGCTGCCGTAATGCACTACAAAATTATCGACCAATAAATCTGACACAATATAATACCTACAATTGTTTGATTAACTTCGTTTTTGAATTAAAGAAATATTAGGCAATTAATATTTTGTGTAATTGAGCTTAACAAAGTAGTAAAGTTATTGTTGATTCATTACCTTATCTGGAATTGGCAATTTCTGAGAACTATTAGATAACAAACGTACAGAAACTTTTAATGAGTTGTTTATTGTATGTGCCGAATCAAAAACTTTATGCGTTTACGCCCAATGATCTGATAGTTCTTCATATTGTTGTATAAATAAAGTCAGGTGTTTTTACATTATTTTTTTAAAAATATCGGCTTAATAATCCGCTTTGTTGATTCAATATAGTTGCTAGCAAGCGAATCTAGTTGTGATACTCTTAGCGCTTTTACGTCAGCACAATTTTCAGCTAAAAATTACTAGCCACAGATCTCCAACACTAGCAGCACTATGAAGTAGCATAGACATTTAATCTTATTTATTTTTATTAAATATATTTTATTGATAAAAGTTAAAAAAAACTTAAATTAACGCTTTTTGCAGGAAAAATATCAAAATTGGAGTTAGTTATACTGAAGAACGACCATATTCGAAAATTTAGTAATAATTAAAAGTATAACATAAGATAAATTGATCGAAAAATGTTCAATTTAAATTCAGTTCCCTAAATATGTGCTAGATATATAATAGAAATTGATTTTCAATCTGAACTGATAGGGACATTAAATGGCAAGACCTATTTGGAAGGGATATATTACATTTGGTTTAGTCAACATCCCGGTTATTTTATATCCAGCCGAAAAAAAATTTGATATACAATTTAAATTAATCGATAGCCGTGATAAAGCGCGAATTCGCTATGTACGAATCAATGAGCATACGGGTGAAGAAGTGCCTTGGACGGATATCGCTAAGGGATATGAATATGATGATAATAATTACTTGGTATTAAAGCAATCTGATATTAAAGCTATTTCAGGTGAGCATTCTAAGACTATTGATATTGTTACTTTTGTTAACAAAAATAGCATAAATACCATGGATTACGAAAGACCTTATTATTTAGTTCCAGATAAGAAAGGTGAAAAAGCTTATGTTTTATTGCGTGAAATCTTAAAAGATACTAAAAAGGTTGGCATTTCTAAAGTTATCATTCATACCCGCGAATATTTAGCAGCGCTTATGCCCTATGAAAATGCATTAGTGCTTAATTTGCTTAGATATCATCAGGAACTTAGAAAAGTTTCAGAGTATGAATTTCCTTCAACCAATGTTAAGGCTTATAAAATTTCAGCAAAAGAAATAGAGATCGCTAAACAATTAGTTAATGGAATGGCTACTAAGTGGAATCCTAAAGATTATCATGATGTATTTAGAGAAACTTTAACTAAATGGGTAGAAGCCAAGATTCATCATAAAAAAGTTTCTTCCAAAAAGACTAAAGCCAACCTCAAGAAAAGTAATGTAATCGATTTTGTGGATTTATTGAAAAAAAGCTTAGAAAGAAATAAACAAAAAACATCTAAAAAGCGGTCGTAGGTGGTTATGTCTTTACAAAAGTATCGTAAAAAAAGGAATTTTAAGCTTAGTAGAGAACCCTATGGCAGTATTAAAAGCAACAAGCAATTAATTTATATTATCCAAAAACATGCCTCTAGTCATTTGCATTACGATTTACGTTTGGAATTAAATGGCGTTTTAAAAAGTTGGGCGATACCCAAAGGACCTAGTTTAGATAGTTCAATTAAGCGTTTAGCGGTACATGTTGAAGATCATCCTATTGAATATGCTAAATTTGAAGGAATCATTCCCAAAGGCGAATATGGTGGCGGCACGGTGATGCTGTGGGATGTAGGTACATGGGTATGCGAAAATGCTGATGCAAATTTTGCTTATAAAAAAGGTCATTTAAGTTTTACTTTAAAAGGTAAAAAATTAAAGGGAGCCTGGAATTTAGTTCAAATTAAAAATAATCCAAAAAATTGGTTGTTTATTAAAGTAAATGATAAATATGCACGATCCGAGCAGCAATATGATATTACGCTAGCTAAACCTAATAGCGTCTTTAGCCGACGCTCCTTGCAAGGAATAGCCAAAAAATTCCAAGCAGATTTACCTGAAAAATCTAAATTAACTAAAATTTCAAAAAATGCTGAACTAGGCAAAGCCAAAAAAAAATCTATGCCTAATTCTATTCATCCGGAATTAGCCACATTGGTTAAAAAACCACCTATCGGAGATAAATGGTTACATGAAGTGAAATTTGATGGGTATCGTTTGCTTTGCTTTATTAAAGATAAAAAAATAAAATTTTTGACTCGAAATCAAATAGATTGGACTGAAAAATTTAAAGAGTTGCAACTTGAAATTAAAAAACTAAATCTGCAATCTGCGATTCTTGACGGAGAAGTTATTGCTTTAAATCGAAAAAAACAATCTGACTTTCAATTATTATCTAATTCTATCAATAAAAAGGAAAAATTCATATTAAGTTATGTTGTTTTTGACTTAATTTATTACCAAGGTAAAGATTTAAGTCATTGTGCTTTAGAAGAGCGTAAAAAATTATTAAGAAAATTAATTCCTTTAAATAATAATAAATTAATATTTAGCAATCACATCGATGGAAATGCCGGCAATATCTTTTTTAAAAAAGCCTGTAAAAAAAGGCTGGAAGGTATTGTATCTAAAAATAAATTCAGCCCGTATATATCAGGAAGGAATAGAAATTGGCTCAAAATAAAATGTAGCAAACGGCAAGAATTTTTAGTCATAGGATTTACTCCAGGAAATGGAAACCGACATCATTTTGCCTCCTTAGTATTAGCGATATACGACAAAAGAAGTCAATTACTTTATTGTGGCAAAGTGGGAACTGGATTTAACGAAAATTCTTTAAAAAGCATTAGAAAATTGTTAAATAAATATAAAACGAATAAGGCTCCTTTTAAGATTGTGCCACGATCTTTAGGTCAAGTGACTTGGGTTCTCCCTAAAATAGTTGTTGAAGTAGAATTTACTGAATGGACGCGGGCAGGGGTTTTACGTCATCCTAGTTTTAAAGGATTACGCAATGATAAAAAACCCAATGAAATTATTAAGGAGTAATGTAGAAAATGGGTAAATTAAATACAAACAAAATATCAATAAAAAAAAATAAGTGTCCAAAAACAAAATTTAATTTATCTCATCCTGATAAATTATTATATCCCGATGTAAATATAACAAAATTAGATTTGGCAAATTACTACAATCAAATAGCAGAATGGATACTACCTTATATTTTGCAACGACCATTAACACTGCTGCGTTGTCCTAATGGGGAAAAGAAAAAATGTTTTTATCAAAGGCATTTAACCTCAAAGACTGAAAATCTGTATGCTATAAGTTTGTCAGATAAAACGAATAAATCAGAACCGTATCTGTATATTAAAAATAAACTTGGTTTAATGGAATTGATACAACTAGGTGTTTTAGAAATTCATCCTTGGGCAAGTCAAATTGATAAAATAGAAAAGCCTGATTTTATTACCTTCGATCTTGATCCTGGATTGGATACCGAATGGAAAAAGATTATTGAGGCCGCTTATTTTGTCAAAGATAATTTGCAGAAGATTAACTTGAAGAGTTTTGTTAAAACGACCGGTAGTAAAGGATTGCATGTCGTTATTCCCATTAAACGGCTCTATAGTTGGGACAAAGTAAAAGTATTTGCCCATACATTTACGCAATATTTGGTAATGCAGAATCCTCAGCTCTTGGTGGCAAATATGAGTAAAGCCAAGCGCAAAGGGAAGATTTTTGTTGATTACCTGCGAAATCAACGCGGCGCCAGCAGCATTGCCCCGTATTCAACTCGGATTAGGGCGAATGCAGCTGTGGCCACCCCTTTAAATTGGAATGAATTAACGACACGAATTAAATCCGACACTTTCACGGTGAAAAACTTGCCGCAACGATTAGCTAAGCTCAAACATGATCCTTGGAAAGACTATTTTATAATAAAGCAAAAATTAAGCTTACCAATGATATAATTTAGAAAAAAACCAATATTGGGAACTTTTAAATAGCCGATAAATTTATTGAACCTTTTACTAAGACGGTACAACATTATCTTAAATATCGACCTTCTTATCCGATAGAAATATTGGAATTGCTCGTTAGCGAATGTGATTTAAGCAAAAAAAGTGTCATTGCTGATATTGGTTCTGGTACGGGGCTTCTGGCTAAATTATTTCTCGATTATGGCAATAAAGTGTACGGTGTTGAACCTAATCAAGCAATGAGAGAAGCGGGAGAGGATTATTTAACACAATATTCTCAATTTCATTCAATTTCCGGTACGGCAGAAGCGACGCATTTAGAGAATGCAAGTATGGATTTTATAACTGTGGGCACTGCTTTTCATTGGTTTGATGTGGAAAAAACCAAACGAGAATTTAAACGTATTGCCAAACCTAAGGCCTGGATAGTGTTGGTTTGGAATGTTCGAGATGTCCAATCTCTGCTTATATGCGATTATGAAAGTTTATTGTTAAAATATGGCAATGATTATGCTAGTTCGAATGCTAAAAAATTAGATAAAGTGGCTATGGATAGTTTTTTTAAGGGTCATACTATAAAAACCGCATCATTTAGAAACGTTCAGCAATTTGATTGGGAAGGATTTCAAGGCAGGTTACTATCCATGTCATTTATTCCAGGACCTGAGCATGCAAAATATAAGTTTATGATAGAACAATTAAATAATATTTTTTTAAAACATGAAAAAAATGGGATAATCGAATTTTTATATAAGACAAATTTGTATTTTTCCCATATCTAAAGTATGTATGTTAACACTGCCACCTTTGTCTCTATATATTCATTTTCCTTGGTGTATACGAAAATGTCCTTATTGTGATTTTAATTCACATACTTTAATAACTGATTTACCAGAAATAAATTATGTAAACATGTTGCTTTTAGATTTAGAGAAAGATCTCGATAATCTATGCGATCGACCGATCACCAGTATTTTTATGGGCGGAGGTACCCCCAGTTTATTTTCACCCGCTACGCTTAAGTATTTACTGGTAGAACTAGCCCAACGTTTAGAATTTTCTGAGGCTATCGAAATTACCTTGGAAGCCAATCCGGGTACCGTAGAATATCAACGTTTTTATGGTTATCGTGAAGCAGGTATTAATCGACTTTCATTAGGCATACAAAGTTTTTCTACTGAAAAATTGAAAATCCTTGGTCGTATTCATGATGGAAATGAAGCGATTAAAGCCGTCTCAGCAGCTAAAACAGCAGGATTTACTAATATCAATCTCGATCTGATGCATGGTTTGCCGAACCAGACTGTAATTGAAGGTCTGGAGGATTTGCAGATTGCTTTTTCGTTGGAGCCGACGCATATTTCTTGGTATCAGTTGACTATTGAACCGAATACCTATTTTTACCAAAGACCGCCGCAATTACCACTAGAAGAAACGATGGGAGAATTACAAGATCGAGGCGAAGAAATTTTTAAACAAAAAGCATATAAGCACTATGAAATTTCTGCTTTCAGTAAAGGTAGATACAATTGCTTACACAATCTTAATTATTGGCAGTTTGGTGATTATTTAGGCATCGGGGCAGGCGCGCACAGTAAAATAACTGATAACAAAAAAAGGACTATTAGGCGTGTTTGGAAGCAAAAGAATCCAAAAGCATATTTAGCACAAAAAAATCATTTTTTAGCTGAAGAAAAATTTATTATAGCTGAAGAATTGCCTTTCGAATTTATGATAAATGCATTAAGACTGTATCAAAAAATTCCAGTGGAACTATTTCAGCAGCGAACAGGATTACCTTTATCAAATATTCAGCCTATTTTACACAAAGCGCAGCAACAAGGTTTACTCACATATGATGGGTTTGCAATGGAAACGACAGAATTTGGTAAACGGTTTTATAATGACTTGCTTTCTATGTTTATGAATGATTAAGCTTCAGAATTCTTCGCGCTTGCATTTTGTCTATGTTGTCTCTAAATTTACAATTCTCATGGTTCTTAAATATATTTCGGCTGCTCATTTTCGTGGTGTCATGCCAAAAATCCAATTGCAGTAAGTATTTAAAAATTAAAGTGTAAGAAAAACCAGATCCCAGATTGAATGACCTAATTCTTGGCCGCGTTTTTCAAATTTAGTCATTGGCCTTGTGGATGGTCTGGGCGTAAATTGATTTTTCTCAACTGTATTTTGCCAATCAGACGCACTTTCCATGATTTTTAACATATGTTGAGCATAATCTTGCCAATCTGTAGCAAGATGTAATTTACCATTTAATTTAATTTTTTCATGTAATAATGCAATAAATTTTGCTTGTATTAATCGTCGTTTATGATGCCGAGTTTTCGGCCAAGGATCTGGGAAAAAGATTTGCACTAAATCTAAGCTATGTTTAGGAAAGGAATGAGCTAAAATTTCTGTGGCATCGGCATAAAAAACTTTAATATTGTTAAGTTTAAGTTTTTCGATTTGTTTTAATATTAATGCGATTCCAGGACGATGAACTTCAATTCCCAAATAATTATTTTCTGGATACTGTAAGGCTTGTTGCAACAAACTATCACCCATACCAAAACCAATTTCTAGTATAGTGTATGCTTCTCGTTGAAATAGGTTTTTAAAATCTAATTTGGATAATATTTTCTGATTAGATAAAGACGAAAAAGCCAGCTGTTGACTCTTACTTAATTTTTTTTGACGATGCACAAAGCTTCGTATTGGTCTTAGGAATTTATTCATGGGGTAATGAGATTATGTGTTCAGCATTAGGGATAGTTCATTTACTAAGCATTCAATACCCATCGCTACTTCTTTAATTGAGCGGGCTAACATATAGGCCGGCGTGCTGATTAATTTATGGGTTTTATCCACGACACAATCTGTAGCAGCACATGGAATATGTTGAGCACCCAACTTTTCTAATATCTCTGCAGTAGCTTTATCATTGCCTATAGTTATTTTAATACCGGTTGGGTAAAGCTTTGGGGCTAAAACGGGTGCAATACAAATAAATCCAGCAGGTTTTTTTGTTTCTATCATCGCTTTAGCAAATTTAAAAACATCCTCTTGTATGGAATAATTTTCTTTGTTCAAACCAAAATTACACAGATTTAATGCGGCACCAAAACCACCTGGAAAGATCATAGCGTTATAGTCATCAGGGTTGGCTGAGGCAATATCCTTAATTTTTCCACGTGCAATGCGTGCGGACTCTTCCAGTATATTTCTTTCAGTATGTTCCTGGATTTTACCATCGGCCATATTGACTACGCGGGTTTGAGGTATATTCGGAGCTAAGCATTGATAAGCTAATTCAGCACGGTCTAAAGCTAATAAGCTAAGTACACATTCATGGATTTCGCTGCCATCTAGTGCGCCACATCCGGACAAAATTACCGCGATCTTTTGCTTTTGCATTGCTTTTCCTCTCCAGAACCGTTATAAATTTGGCCTATTATTATAGTAATAGGGCCATTTCTCAACCCCTATCCAAAATAGGCAGTGATAAGCATGTCGATCATTCAAGCTAAATCCAATAAAGGAAGCTGGTGCTTTGATTTAATCTTACTAGCAGTGGGTATTGGTTTAATATTCAGTTTATTTTTAGGAACAAGGCCGCTGAGTGTACCTGACGAAGGTAGGTACGCTGAAATTCCACGCGAAATGTTGGTTGTACATGATTTTGTAACTCCTCATCTGAACGGGATCAAATATTTTGAAAAGCCACCCTTATTCTACTGGTTACAGGCCGGTGCAATTAAAGTATTAAATCCATGGATTACCCAAGCCGAATATGCATTAAATAGGTCTAAACCAAATCATTATTTTGCACCTATCAGTGAGTGGACGGTTCGTTTACCTAACGCTATTGTGGCCTTATTAGGCTGCTTGTTAGTTTATGCAGCGGGTCGAGTTCTTTTTGAAAGGCGAGCGGGACTATTAAGCGCTGTTATTCTTGCCTCCAGTCTTCTCTATTTTGCATTAGCACGAATGGTAACGCTGGATATGACCTTATCGGTCTGTTTATCTGGAAGTTTGTTAGCTTTTTTAGTTGCCAGCAATCAATCGCCAAGCTTAGAGCGTCGTTTTTTATTTTATAGTGCTTATATGCTTGCTGGGCTAGCAGTACTCACTAAAGGCCTTATCGGCATCATATTCCCAACTATGATTATTGGTTTTTGGGTCTTATTATCTAATCAGTGGCGTTTGCTAAAAGAATGTTATCTTCCGAGTGGAATTTTATTATTTTTATTAATAGTTTTGCCATGGCATATTTTAGTACAGTCTAGGAATCCTGAATTTTTTCAATTCTATTTTATTGATCAACAATTTTTGCGTTACTCCACTTTAATAGCACAACGTTACCAACCCGATTGGTTTTTTATTCCAATTTTCATTGCAGGTTTTTTACCTTGGGTATGTTTTTTGCCTCAAGCCATAATCACTCATTTTCCCCGAAATCGGCAACAATTTAAAGAAAAAAATAATTATATTTTCCTTTTACTCTGGATAGGGACAATTTTTCTTTTCTTCTCTTTTTCACATTCCAAATTAATTCCATATATTTTACCTATTTTTCCTGGTTTGGCTTTGTTAACCGGCCATTATCTTTCTACTCATTGGCAGCGTTTCAATGATATTAAATGGGGATATATAGCTGTCCCTTTCGTATGGTTAGGTTTAGGGATTGTAGGTCTTTTATGTTTAGTAAATGATCCTTCTATAACGTTCTCTCAAACTGCAAAACTTTTTGTAATATCAAGCTATAGTGTTTTTCTATTAAATAGCCTAGTGGCGAGTTGCTTTGTTTTACATAGAAAACCTAAAATGGCCTTTGCAACCTTAGCAATAGGAAGTGTGATTAGCTTTCTGATTGTTTCTATCAGTATTCCCCAGCTCGATACGCGGTCTATAAAACCTTTAGTTGCAACTCTCAAACCTTTATTAAAACCAAATGATAAAGTAGTGGCATACTATGATTATTATCAAGATTTACCTTTTTATTTAAATCAACGGGTATTTGCAGTGAATGTCGGTGGGGAGTTATCCTTTGGTATGCAACATCAGGATACCGATGCTTGGATGTTAAAAGATGTTAATTTTTGGCCTATTTGGAATAGTCTTGGACATGTTTATATGGTAACTAATAAAGAAATATATCAACGATTTAAACAATCAAAAAATCCGAAAATTTATTTGCTTGCACAGACTAACCAAGATGTTTTATTAAGTAATCATACAATGATGTAATACTAATGATTAAAGAGGATAAAGAAAAAATGAATAAACCTTATATTAGTGTGGTTATCCCTGTTTATAATGAGTCTGAAAACCTAGAGCAGTTATATCAACGCTTAATTTCAAGTTTAGATAAATCAGGTGAGACTTACGAGATCATTCTAGTAAACGATGGTAGTCAAGATGATTCTTATGATCGACTTAATGAATTACAAAAAAGACGACCAGAACAAATTCGAATTATTCATTTCAATGGTAATTTTGGTCAGCATATGGCTTTAATGGCAGGTTTAGAGCGGGTAAGAGGAGAAATTATTATTACCTTAGATGCTGATCTGCAAAATCCACCCGAAGAAATCTCTCATTTGATAAAACTTATTGAAGAGGGTCATGATTATGTAGGTGGAATAAGGAAAAATCGACAAGATACTTTTTTCCGACGTTACGCCTCAATATTAAATAATTGGTTACGCTATAAAATGACTAAGATTCGTTTAAGCGATCAAGGATGTATGTTGAGAGCATACCGACGTTCACTGGTTGATTTAATGATAGCAAGCAAGGAAACTTCCCTGTTTATTCCAGCACAAGCCTATAGGCTTTCTATATCGCCTACCGAAATTGAAGTCGGACACGATGCGCGTAAGTCCGGTGAGTCTAAATATAATCTTTACCGTTTGTTACGTTTAAATTTTGATTGGATGACTAGTTTTACATTATTACCCTTACAGATTTTTACTATGTTGGGATTGTTTATTTCCATCTTAAGTAGTTTTTTTGTTGTATATTTGCTTTTACGGCGGATTATTATCGGCCCAGAAGTGGAAGGTGTGTTTACGTTGTTTGCGATAGTTTTTTTTATAATGGGTATAATGCTGATGGGTCTAGGTATTATGGGGGAATATATTGGACGTATTTATCAGGAAGTACGTCACCGTCCCCGCTATGTTATTAGAAAGATTGTTGATGAGACGAATGAAAGGTAAATATAAGAAATGCATTTTTAACACAAGTAGTAAAATATGAGTTTAAAAGTATTAATTCTTGGGATCAATGGCTTTATTGGCAGCAGTCTATTGGAGAATTGTTTAGGAAAGACAGATTGGCAGCTAATTGGATTGGATTTAAGCGAAAATAAAATTAGTGAATTCCTTAAATACCCACGACTCACCTTTAAAAAAGGTGACCTAAATCATGAAATAGTATGGATCGAGCAACAGATTCAACACTGTGATGTGGTCCTCCCTTTAGTTGCAATCGCCACGCCGGCAAGTTATGTAAAAAATCCCTTAGGAATTTTTGAACTTGATTTTGAAGCCAATTTAAAAATTATTCGTTTGTGCGTTAAACATCAAAAACGTATAGTTTTTCCCTCGACTTCTGAAGTATATGGGATGTGTACTGATGAAGCATTTGATGAAGAAACGAGTAATTTTGTGCTGGGGCCCATTAATAAACCACGTTGGATATATTCTTGCAGTAAACAACTACTAGATAGAGTGATTCATGCTTATGGTCTAAAGAATGAATTAAGCTATACGCTTTTTAGACCATTCAATTGGTTAGGCCCTAAGCTTGATGATCCACATAATCCTCAGCCAGGAAGCTCACGAGTTGTCAGTCAATTTATTGGAAATATATTACGTGGGGAAGCCATTCAATTAGTGAATGGAGGACAACAACGACGTAGCTTTATTGATATTGACGACGGGATAGGATGCTTATTAAAAATCATTGCAAATAAAAATGGGTGCGCAGAAAAAGCTATTTTTAACGTTGGTAATCCGGAAAACGATATCTCTATCCGTGAACTTGCTGAATTATTATTAGAGTTAATTAAAACTTACGCAGATTATACAAATTATGCTGCACAAGTAGAATTACAGACTATAAATTCAGATAATTATTATGGAAAAGGTTATCAAGATGTAGAACGTCGTATGCCATCGATTAAACGTGCGCAACAACAACTTGATTGGCAACCACATATAGATATAAAAACTAGCTTGAAGAAGATTTTAGATTTTTATTTATTAAATTAATTCGATTTAATATAGTATTTAGAAAATTATTGTCTAACGCTGTTTTGGTTCTTAAACACCAAAGTCTGGCATCAACAAAACCTAGGCATTTTACTGCATCTTTCTCAGTCATTATAATAATGGCATCATTCCCGTAATTGAAATCGCGCGGTTTAAATAGATAATGATCGGGAAAGGGGTGCTCAATGATATTAAGATCTAGTTTACGTAAGGCTTTAAAAAATTGATCGGGATTTCCTATGCCAGCCACGGCATGCACTTTTTTTTCAAGAAAATATTCTTTCGATTGTTTATTTTTAGTTTGAATTAGTTGGTAAAAATAATCTGGAATTAAACATAGTTTAAATTCATTGGTTTGAGCGATTCCTTTGCTGATAACAAAATCAACTGAACTTAAACGTGAAACAGGTTCACGTAATGGTCCTGCGGGTAAACAAAAGTTATTCCCAAAACGTGTTTCGCCATCGACGACGACTATTTCTATATCTCTAGCAAAGCTTAAGTGCTGTAGACCATCATCACTAATGACAATGTTGCAATTGGAACGCTTCAGTAAACTCTTAGCGCCGCGACTGCGATCAGGATCGATGATGGTGGGACATCCTGTATGTTGTGCAATTAAAATAGGTTCATCACCCACTTCACGAGCATTACTGTTTTGATGTACTAAGCAGGGAAAATGCTTAGTGTTACCGCCATAGCCACGGCTGATAATACCTGGCCGCCAACCTTTTTCTTTTAAAAAAAGAGCTAATGCGATGACAACGGGTGTTTTACCTGTTCCCCCAATGGTAATATTTCCAACGACGATAACGGGTATTGAGAGGTAATTTATTTTTAAAAAATGGAATTGATAAAATTTGCGGCGTACAAAAATAAAAATACGGTAAATAAACGATAATGGCCAAAGCAAATAGGCCAAAAAATTTTTTTTCTGCCAAATTTTTAACATTATTTTTTTGTGATTAATGACGTAATGCTTCGCTTTTTCTTAAATAACTTATAATAACGAATTAGAGGAGTTAGCAGATTAATTAAAAGGACAGCAGCTGTTGAGAGATAGGCTATCCATAAATAAAAACGATAATCTTTCATTGTAACTTCCTGTTATTCTATCTGTTGTAGCATAACATAATCTGGGGCTGCTTGCTTATAATCATTACCAATAATTTTTAATTCACAGCGATTTGCTGCATAAGTGGCTTGAATTACTTGATGGGTTTTATTTAACGCTAAACGGAAAGCAGTCAAAGCGTTTTTAGTTAACAAAAAATGACCTAAATACAGCGCCGAAAAAAGATCCCCACTGCCGTTGATCATTGCAGGTATGCTTGGAGTAGAAATTGTAGCGTACCATTGTCCTTGTTTGCTTGAAAGAAAAGCAATAAGTTTATTCGAGTTTGATATCGTTTTTTCTTTTAAATTTAAGCTAGTTATGATGACAATAAGTATTCCTTGATTATGAAAAAAATGTGCAGCTTGTTTTAAGTCATTTAAATTATTAATTTTTTTTCCGTATAAATATTCCGCTTCAAAATGATTGGGTGTAATAATGCTAGCAATGGATAAAATTTGGGTACGAAAGAAATCGGGAATATCTGGTTTAACAAAACAGGCTTTACCATTCGGTGTAGCCATAACGGGATCACATAGATAAATGAGTTTGGGATTAGCTTGTTGAAATTGTTGTACGGTTTCAACAATAACGCGGCCAATTTCTTTATCACCAATATAACCAGATAAAATTGCATCGCATTGTTTTGCTAAATCTAAGGAAACTAAACCCTGTATCACGGCACGAACCTGCTCAGCAGTGCAAATATCACCTTGCCAATGACCATAGCCAGTATGGTTGGAGAATTGCACCGTATTAACGGGCCACACATCAAATCCCAGCGTTTGTAAGGGGAAAGTCGCCGCTTTGTTACCCACATAACCATAACTGACATGAGATTGTATCGATAAAATATTCATTAAACCTCTAAGCAAAAGCCCAGTCGTTTGTATATCCTCTTGCAAATGTGGTGCCCCAGGCCGGATTCGAACCGGCGACCTGTCCCTTAGGAGGGGACCGCGCTTTCCAACTGTGCCACCGGGGCTTTATGAATCGTATTATACGCCGAGACTTTAATTTGCGAATCAATAAATTTATTAGGTTAATAATTAAATATTTATTTTTTTTAAATTTGTAATATTAATTTGATCCTAAGATTTTTTAGAATGTCCTGTGACTGTGATAAGAAGTGCAAAAATTGCCTAATAATGACATAATGTCGCGCTAAATAAATTTTAAGGTTTAGCATGTCATGTCTATAGAAAAGAAACATTTTACCACTCACCGATTGTATCCTTGGTTAGTCATTGCTCTAGCTGCCGCATTTTTATTTTATAAATACATTTTACAAGTCTCTCCCAGCATCATGACCGAGGACCTGATGCGTGTATTTCAGATACAAGGTACCGGTTTAGGTAATTTAGCGGCGAGTTTTTTTTATTCATTTTTGATAGCTCAACTTTTTGTGGGTGTTTTACTCGACCGTTATAGTCCGCGTTTATTAACTGCAATAGCTATTTTGATATGTGCGGCCGGAATTTATATTTTCTCTAAGGCACATAACTTAAATATAGCCACTTGGGCTAGGGCATTAATGGGCGTTGGGGCGGCTTTTGCCACAGTTAGTTATATGAAGATGACTAGCCTTTGGTTCAAACCCAATCAATTTGCATTTGTTGGTGGTTTGTTGGCTACAGCAGCGATGTTAGGTGCAGTTGCAGGTCAGGTGCCATTATCTTTTGTGGTTAGTGTTTTCGGTTGGCGAAAGAGTTTATATTTGTGTGCTATCAGCGGACTTATTTTAGCGATTTTATTTTATGTAATCGTGCGTGACAATCCGGCTGGAGCAGTCAGCGAAGCTGGAATAAGTGAAAAATTTTCGTTTTATGATGTGTGGATGGTATTGAGTAGTAAACAAAACTGGTTAATTACCTTATATAGTGGATTGGCTTTTTCACCCATCGATAGTTTTGCTGGACTTTGGTGTATTCCTTTCCTAAAAGAAACTTATCAGGTTTCGCATACACAAGCAGCTTTTTTGGCTTCTTTTATTTTTTTAGGTTTAGCCTTTGGCAGTCCATTAATAGGCTTATGGTCGGATCGAATAAACAAACGACGTCCGGTAATGTTGATTAATGCTTTTGTAGCTTTAGTTTGCATGATCTTGATTATCTATATGAATTTTTCACTTTGGTGGTTGGGAGCTTTGTTATTTATATTTGGATTTAGCACGGGTGCATTTATGCTAGGTTTTGCACTGGGAAGAGAATTAAATAAAATAACTGTTGCAGCGACAATAATCGCCTTAATAAATACCGGCGATATTATTTTCAGTGCGTTAACTCAGCCATTGATAGGAAAATTATTAGATGGTCATGGGCATGGCAAATTGATATCTGGTGTGCATTACTTTTCAACTATTGAATACCGGCATGCATTAAGTATATTACCCATCTATCTTCTATTATCTCTAATTTTGTTATTTTTTATCCGGGAATCGAACTCACAACAATTAGTGATATAAATATCAATTATTTATGGACCAGATGGATTAAGTTGATCGATAACCGTGGTTTTATAGTCAGATTGCATAATTGGTAAATTTCGAAAATCCTGTAGCACCTTCATGCAAGGGATAGTTTGGTTTTTACTTTCAGCTATTTTCGCTTCCTGGCTAATGCGTTGATAAACCAAAGAAGCTGCTGCTTGATCAGAAGGATCACTAGATAACTTATTTATGGCTTCGTTTATTCTTGCAGAAAAATCTCCTAAATTTTCACCGCAGGCCTGAGCGATACCAGCTATAGCACCGGCTTGTCTCGCAAATTCGATAGCTTTGCTTTGTGGGTTGCTCAATGTTGCAGAAGGAGCGTTGCCATTAGTAGGGGGAACATTGGCTAATACACTCGCACTGATACCTAATAGCAGAATAAAACCTAATATTTTTTTTTGTGTTGTAAGCATATTATTAGTTCTAGTTAATAGAATAAGGCAGCTCTAAAAAGTCTATTAATGGACCTTCAGGACTAACTAGTCTGATACTATGGGAAATAGCTTGAGTTTGCAAACAGGCCAAGGCCTGATAACAATTACCCTGCTCCTTAGCGCACATAATCAGTGTGCCTTTTTCGATCTTTTGATCACTGTCAAATAGAGTGGTGCCTGGTAAGGGTGGATTATTAGCTTGAAAGCTTACTCGATAAAGACGACTTTTGGATTTTCCTAAATAATGTGTTCGAGCGATGATTTCTTGACCAATATAGCAACCTTTGTTAAAGCTTACGCCCTTTAACTGTGGGAAGTTCAGTTGATGTGGTGTAAATTGACCACTGGTTTCGGGGTAAATAGTCGGAATGCCGGCCATGATATCTAGTAAGTGCCAATGATCGATATTCTGTTGCTCAAGCGCATCGATAAACCCAATGGGTTCAGAAGTAGGCACTAGCAAAATAATGCGCGGCGAAGGTCCTGGAATAGATAGACTTAGCTTATTATTAAACTCTGTAACTTCATTTTCCTTCGCTATGTATAATTTCTGCTCATTTAGTAAATCTTTTAAAAAAGGGCCATAAAATCCAATTTTTTGCCAATCTTTACTGACATCCGTTAACGTTACTTTTGAAAAAACCGCATATTTTTGTAAGGAGGCTAATAAAAGCGGCAACATATTGAGCGGTAATAACAAGTAATAGTTATTTTGGTAAAAAAATAAACGAAAACTGGCAATTACACGTCCTTTGATATCACAATGTGCACCTAATCGGCTTTGTTCTGCACTGATTTCCTCCAAATCACAAGTCAATTGGCCTTGTAAGAACTGCTTGGCGTCTTTGCCACTGATTCGAATGAGCCCAAGATCGATGAGATCAATGTTGTTATTTTTACCAATTATTTTTTCGAACATAAAAACCCAGCCTTATTCGTTAAATCAGCAAATATTCACTAGAATAAATTAACGATTATAAATTATTACCAGTATTTATATAAGCGACCTAAGCAGGTAGTTGATTAAATAAAAAACGCATAGAAAAAACCATAAAAAGCTTTAGGTCTTAGGGGGGGGTATGCGTTGTTTTATTAAATTTTCAATCAGTATTTTGCTTTTTTTAGTTTTCCAGGATGTAATGGGTGTAACTATAAATAACACCTTAGGGGTTATGGCGACCGTCGGTGGTGGAGCAAATTGTACATTTGGTTCTGTTTCAAATATGAGATTTCCTAATTATTATTCATTCAGTTCTAATCCGGATTATGCGACAGGTACAGTGACAATAAACTGTATACCTAACTTAGCCTATGATATAGGGATTGACAGGGGGCAAGGTGCAGGTGCAACAGAAAATCATCGATTACTAACCAAACAAGGTGGAAATCAATTATTAAATTATGGTTTATTCCAAGATGCCGGTCATCAAAATAAGTATGGAACAGTAATAGGCCAAAATACTTTGCATCAAACAGCAACTGGATTTGCCGAAGTGATTACTATTTACGGAGAAATTCCTAGTAATCAAGCGGTGACGGCAGGTACTTATTTAGATCGAGTGACCCTGTTTATAACATTTTAATATAAGTTAAGTGATTATTTGATTATTTTATAGACCAGGATTAAGTTAATTTAAACTTGATCACTTTAATAAAGCATTATATTCTCTTTATGTGCTATAGGATCTTTATTTGATAAGGAAATCGATTATGTTTAGAGCACAAAATGCTTTTTTTGTATTGTTAATTACATTTTTCAATCCAGTTGCATTTGCTGCGACAGTAACGGCAAATTTACCCGTTAACGCAACAGTGAATGCAACTTGTATCTTTGGTAATATTACTTCAGTAAACTTTGGTAACTATTCTGGAGCTCAAAACGATGCGACGGGTAGCATCGAGGTGACTTGTAATAATGGTACTGCATATACCATTGGTTTAAATGCCGGAACAGGTAGTGGCGCAACTATTACTAACAGGGTTATGACAGGAACACCTTCGGGAACACTTGGCTATAGACTTTTTCAAGATTCAGCCCGCACAATAAATTGGGGAAATACTCCACCCACTGATACAGTAAATTTGACAGGTAATGGAGCGGTTCAATTATCTACAGTCTATGGGCGAATAGCTGCCGGTGCAGTTCCTGCGACAGGTAGTTATAATGACACTGTACTAATAACCGTTACTTACTGACATTATTCTGTTTAAAGTATCCTGACGAACATATAAATGGTACTTATTATGCTAATTGATTTATTAATTAAACGCTCAATAGTTATCTATTTATAAAAAGGATTGTAAGGGATCAATTAAAAATGAAAATAAAGTACTATATTGCTAGTTTTGGTATTCTAGCTGTCTTATTAATTTCAGATGTTAGTGCTAACGTTTTAGAAGTTACGCCAGTTCAGCTTTCTTTATCTCCTACTCAAAGGATAGGCGTGCTTAGAGTTACTAATCGAAGTGATGAAAGTAGTATATTACAATTAAGTTTACTTGACTGGCAACAAAGCCCTAAGTGTAAAGATATTTATAAGATTTCACATGACATCTTGCTTACCCCACCCTTATTTGTCTTACCGGCACATAAAACCCAAATTATTCGTTTTGCTTTAAGACATCCTACATACAATACAGTGCAAAAAACTTATCGAATGCATTTAAAAGAAGTGCAGCCACTAAGACAAAAAAAATTAGGCCAAACCTTGTATTTTTTAATGGATATCTCTCTCCCTTTATTTATACAGCCGTTGCATATGGTTGAGAATGCAGTTTGGTCAATCAAAGTTTTAGATGCGCACCATATGAAATTGAATTTATATAATGATGGCAATATTTCTTTATTTTTAAATCAATGGCAATTATTGTCTGATCGGCCACAAAAAAATTTAATGAAAAAACATTCAACTTTTACATACGTTTTACCAGGTTGTTCTTATTCTTGGATAGTTAAAGACGATTCTAATATTAATTATACGGATATTCAGTCAAATATTAATGGACACTATAAAAAATCAGCTTTGCATAGGATCTAAATTTTTATTAATTGTATGTTTTATAATTTTTTCTTTAATCAGCATAGATAGTAACGCAAAGCTAGGAAGAAAATCTTCAATAAAACAAGTACCCAAAGAAAAAGCTAAAATTTCAGTCATTCCCATGTTGCTTGAAATAAAGCTTAATGGGACATTATTGCCGGGCGTAGCTCAGTGTTATAAAGATCCATCTGGCCAAATCTGGGTTGAAGAAAATGATTTACGCCAATGGAAGATGCAATTTACTTATCACTCTCCTTTAAACTATGATCGATATCATTTATATAAACTGGATTGGTATCCTGGTCTTCATTATCAATTAGATCAGTATGCGATGCAGCTAACTTTATCTGCACCCCCAGAATTATTTGTTACCCAAACCTTTGATCCTTTTAGTAAACGTTTAGGCGCGTTACGTCCAAAAGATCCTGGCGCCTATCTTAATTATGATGCTGTAGCCTTAAGAAATAATTATCCTGGAATCAATCAAACTAATCTTTCGGCATTAATGGGCTTAGGATTATTTAATCGTTTGGGCGTTGGAACTGCAGATGTGCTTGCCTATAACAAATACGCAAATAATATTACGCTTTTAACGAATCAATCCAGTAAATTAGTGCGATTGAATACCACCTGGACTTTAGATCAGCCGGAAAAAATTGCACGTTGGCGTTTTGGTGATGCTATAACAGGCTCGACTTATTGGAGTGGTGCATCACGTTTTGCCGGTATTCAATACGCGACAAATTTTAATACACAACCTAATTTAGTGACGTTTCCACTACCTGGATATCAAGGGGAAGCCGCTATTCCCAGTTCCGTAGATGTTTTTGTGAATAGTGTTTTAAACCAACAGCAAATAGTTAATAATGGCCCTTATATATTTAATAATATTCCGGTTATTTCTGGAGCGGGTGATGTAAATGTGGTGACGCAAGATTTGCTCGGACGTAGCAAGGTTGTGAGTTTTTCCTATTATGCAAGTCCGCAATTGCTGAAACCCAATTTAGTTGATTTTTCCTATGAAGCCGGATTTGTTCGTGATAATTATGGTGTGAATAGCAATGATTATGGACGTTTTTTAGCTGTAGCGACTTATCAACGTGGCATTACGGACAACTTAACCTTAGGTGGGCATGCCGAACTATTATTTGATCAGCAAACCTTAGGTGTTTCTGCTAATTATTTATTGAATAACTATGGCGTAGCGTCTGTAGCTGTGGCAGGCGGACACAATAATTCAGGTGGCGGAGGTTTGTTAGGCTTAGGTTTTATTCGTCAAGGTCCAAAACTAAGTTATGGTTTTAATACCAGCTTAACCACTTTAAATTATATTCAACTAGGTACACAACCTAATACCTCACCCCCGAGTGTCGTGAATCAATTATTTTTAGGTTACAGTTTAGAAAATTATGGATCATTGAGTACCAGTTTTACCATGGTGAATAGCCGCAATTTTAATACCGAGAATGGAATATCCAACATACCGACAGCGCGATTATTGACAGCTACCTATACGCATAATTTATTTAAAAATATTTCTCTAAGTTTGGGTTTTGTGGGAGATTTACGAAACTCACAAACAAATCAAGCATTTCTTACTTTAGTTTTTGCTCCAGATGTTAATTATTACGTTAATAATTCAACCACTTGGCAAAATCATCAAGTACAAGATTTGTTGCAATTTACTAAACCAGTTCCATTAGGGACGGGTTACGGTTATAACATTCTGGCTAGCAATAACAGTAATCGTTATGCAGGTGCAGATATGACGGTACAAACTGAAATTGGTGCATATACTGCCCGCTTAGGACAAGGTCGCGGACAAGCCAATTATGAAGTAGATGCGAGCGGCAGTGCTATTTATTTTGCAGGGAATGGTTTTCTAGCACGTAAACTCACGCAAAGTTTTGCTTTAGTGAAGGTTCCTGACTTCCCCAGTGTGGATGTCTATTATGAAAATCAATTAATGGGTAAAACAGATAGAAATGGTAATTTATTAATAACGGAATTATTACCCTATCAAGAAAATACCGTCGAAATAGAGCCCACAACATTACCATTAGATACACAGATTGATGTTACCCATCAAATGGTTGTTCCTTACTTTAATAGTGGAGTTTTAGCAGAATTCTCGATTAAACGTATGCAAGGTATTGATCTGCATTTAAAAACGCCGAATGGTAAATTTGTCCCAGTTGGAGCAGAACTTATTTTAAATAATGAAAATTCTTGTGAAAATTATCCTGTTGGATATGACGGAGAGGTTTATATTCCTGAAATCCAGGGACATCTATTAGAGGGCTCGGTAAATTGGGAAAATCATGTTTATTATTTTTCAGTACCATTACCTTATACCAGCGACCCAATTATCGAATTAGGAGATGTGCAGTGTTATTAAAAAAAACTAAACGGTATTGGTTGTTGATTATTTTATTTTTCTATAACTTTTATAGTCCAGCTGTTTATGCTACCTGTGCGGGACTTGGCTGTTCATGTTCAGTTGCAACCACTGCAGTCACGTTTGGGACTTATGTCCCTACTGCTCAAAAAACCGCTAATGGCAATGTGGCAGTGACTTGTTCAGCATTAGTTATTTTTACTGTTTCTTATGTAATTAGTATGGCTAAGGGTAATAGTGCAACTTATACACCACGGTTCATGAATCTGTTAGGTGTGCATTTAAATTACAATTTATATACTACGGGGGCATTTACTTCGATTTGGGGTGATGCAACTGGAGGTACAGTGACAGTAAGTGACTCCTATACCTCAATAGGTTTGTCAACTACCAGAAATTATACGGTTTTTGGCCGAATTCCTGTTTCGCAATTTGTCAATACCGGTACTTATACAGACGCGGTTTTAGTAACAGTCACCTATTAAATCCTTCATACAAGTTTTCTGGATAATAAGTCATTCCTCTATTAGGCTTAATAGGGGAAGTGGGCTAACAATATTCCAAAAAAGCATGAAATGGATATTTTTTGCACTTATTCGAATCAAATTATAAAAATTGTAATATTTTTTAGTTTCTTCCTTTAATTTTACAGTAAATAAATGGATTAATTTTCTGGAATACTGGCCATCTGATGGACAGAAGGGGGTTAATCATGCGTTGGTTATTTAATTTATGTGTGGGTTCGTTATTGGTAATAAGTACAAGTCCAGGATTTTCGGCAATCGGTGGTGATGATACTTCAATGTTGGTTTCGGTCAATGTCGTGGGTGGGTGTATTATTCGTGCTACACCCTTAGTATTTGGTTTATATAATCCTAATTCGTCGATTCCAACTAATTCAACAGCACGTCTCAAGGTGCTATGTACCTTAAATACACCTTATTACGTTACACTTGATCAAGGTGCAAATTATGGAGCGACGACAAGATTACGTAGGATGTCTGGACCAGAGCATTCATCCATTAAATATCTTTTAACTCAAAACCCAACACATACGGTAAATTGGGGTAATGTTGTTGGAGTTGATGCGCATTTTGGAGTGGGTAATGGTCTGAATCAAAATCTAGTAGTGTATGGGCAGATACCAGCTAAACAAAATGTCGGAATAGGTTCGTATAGAGATATAGTCAATATAGGAATTATTTTTTAACTATAAAATTAACCAAACAATTGTTTATCGATTAAGTCACATAAGCAATGGATGATTAATAAGTGTGTTTCTTGTATGCGCGCTGTCGATGTACCTTGCACGCGAATTTCAATATCAGTGGAGCTTAATAAGCCGGCTAAAGCTCCTCCTTCTTTCCCGGTGAGGGCAATAATTTTTAGATCTCTGCTTTGAGCGGCTTCGCAGGCTTTTAATATATTTTCTGAGTTACCGCTGGTTGAAATAATAAATAAAATATCCCCTGCTTGCCCTAAAGCTCTGATCTGTTTAGCAAAGATTTCACTATAGCTATAGTCATTTGCAATAGAGGTGATCGTTGAAGTATCAGTGGTCAAGGCAATTGCTGGTAAACTTGGACGTTCAGTTTCAAAACGGTTGATCATCTCAGAAGCAAAATGTTGTGAATCCGCTGCGGAACCACCATTACCACAAACCAAAATTTTATTATTATTCAGGAAACATTCAACAAATAATTGACTGGCTGCCAAAATAATTTCAGGTAGAGCTTCTGCGGCATCCGTTTTTGTGCGTATGCTTTCAGAAAAATGGGTTTTAATTCGTGTTAATAGATTCATAGCTTACCTAGAGAATGCGTTTTTTATCCATTCTACTTGAGCCGAGTCCAGTTTGGAAATACTCCCTATTTTTTTTTGTATAGGTTTAACACCCACAACATCAAAACGACAAGCCATTGGTTCAGATAGTTGTTGGGATAATAGGTAGTATTCTGCAGTTTTGATGATTTTATTCTGTTTAATCAAATTGACTGATTCTAAACTACTGCCAAAGTTGAGATGTTGTCGATAGCGCACTTCTATGAAGATCAGTGTGGATTGATCTTGCATAATCAAATCAATTTCTCCTAAGCGACAAGCATAATTACGGGCGATTAGTTTTAGTTTTTGCTTTCGTAAATAATCACAAACTAAGTTTTCGATTTGATTACCTAATTTTTTTGTATTGATTGATATAAACATTAATCGAGAGGGACTATATTTCCATTACGAAATTGTGCACAAGGCAATTGGCGAACGATACGATGTTGACTATTTAATGAAAGTATTCCTGTAGTCCCTTGTAATGTTTGTTGTGGAGATTGCTTTAGGACTCCTAGCTGCTGAATAATATGGAATGCATCAATGCCTAACGCATAATATTTACTGTTTCGATTAAAACGTTCAGGGAAAGCTGATTTTAGTTGTTGGTAAAGATTAGATTCTATGCTGTTGTTAGCAAGCGACCAGGGAGCAGCGCAGAAAATAACTTGATTCAGATCTTTGTCAAACCGCTGTGCATGAGTACCGCTATAAATTGATGCAGTAGCATAAACGGGTATATCACCCGCAAAAAAGAATTTTAGTAAAGGTTTGACTTGACGGCCTATTTGCGGACTACTCGCCAAGAAAATTACATCAAAATCGCTACGTCTATCGTGTGGACGTTTAAAATGAAGAAAACTCCTAATTTGTCTGGTTATATCAGCAGGATTTTCCGACAACGCAAGTTGACCAACAACGGTTCCTCCTAAAGCTTGCCATTGCTGTGAGAATGCTTCACCAATCTGAGATCCCCAATTGCCATTGGCAGTCATAATGAGTGCAGAACGTTTACCACTTTGCCAAGCATGCTGTGTTGCCTGTTGAGCTTCATCGATAGGGGATAAACCAAATTGGTATAACTCAGGGGGTGTACTAATATCAGCATTTAAATAGTTCAGTGCTAAAATCGGTACGCTGGTTTGAAAACTGGCTATGCTTTGTACCTCGGGTTTGAGTAATGGACCGACAATTATTTGCGCATTTTTTGCAATGGCTGTGGTATAAGCCACTTGTATGGAAGATTCAACACTGGTGTCTATTAGTATAATACGCGGTGATGATCCATTTTCTTCAGCGGCGGCTAAAAAACCTTGTTTCACTGACTGGCCAATATTAGCTAAAGGACCTTGTAGAGGTAGAAGCAAAGCAATAGGTTGAATTACATTATTGCTAGGGACTGCTGGAGCAGATAGAGCAGAATTTTGACTGTTAGGTAGTAGTACTGGTCTAGGCACACGGCTAGAATTGCTAGCACAAGCTACAAGACCTAAACTTATCAATAATAAGCTTATGGTTAAAAATAATCGGTTCATTAATGAAAAAGACACATTCTTTCCAGTCAAATTTTAAACGACACAGTTAATAATAGTTTATTCTAATACTTTTACGCAATGCTTCAGAAAATTTTGCTTAACCGGTACTCTTTTATGAATAAACCTCCTCCGCCCGATAAAGAGGATCTTGAGTTTTTCAAAGAAGCAATGTCAGGTGTAAAACCTACAAAATCATTCCCTGCAAAAGTTAAATCAAAAAAAAATATTTTCGAGGCTGAAAAAACAAAATTAATTAATTTAAAAGATGATAAGCAACAAATCTCCCCATCACTTTTTGATCCAACTGAGTTAACAATAGGAACAGAGGATCGACTATTTTTTAGTCGACCAGGATTGCAAAATAAGCGCATTAAACAATTCATACGTGGGGAGATACGTCAATCTGATTATCTTGATTTGCATCAAATGACAGTAGAGCAGGCGCGAAGCGCGGCGCTTAATTTTTTGTTACAAAGTCGAGAACACAGTTATAGTTGTGTGAGAATAATTCATGGAAAAGGAAAACTTTTGCAAGGAGGAGGAGCCAAACTAAAGAATTATGTTAATTGTTGGTTGATGCAAATTCCTTGGGTGTTAGCATTTTCTTCCGCTCAACCACGAGATGGTGGCGCAGGAGCATTGTATATCCTATTACGCCGAATTCGTCACGTAAAATGAGTATATATACTCACAGCAATCGGATTTTGGCAAGTGCCGCGAAGAAAATTGCGAGTTGAGCAGCAACCCAGGCAAAAATTCAAGTGCGAAAAGTATTTTTGTATTTTTATTTTGCGGTTAGTTTGGCATAACTTGCCACCAACCATTTTGTACCTGCCTGATTAAATTTTATTTGTAAACGTGTATGTTCACCACGTCCTTCGGCATCAATCAATGTTCCTTCACCAAACGCTGGATGCGTGACAGTCTGCCCAATGCGTAATCCGGTATCACCTATCATCGAATCACGAGTGGAATTTTTTGAGGGCTTTAATGCTTGTGTAGGTCTGATGACTGAGGTCCGTAAACGCACTTCTTCTAATAACTCTTTGGGAATTTCGGAAATAAATCGAGAGGGTCGATGATGACTTTCAGTGCCATGTAAACGTCTAACTTCAGCATAGCTAAGAAATAATTTGCGCATTGCACGCGTCATACCTACATAACAGAGTCGGCGTTCTTCTTCTAATCGACCGGGTTCTTCATGCGACATATGATGCGGGAACAATCCTTCTTCCATTCCACATAAAAATACCCAGGGAAATTCCAAACCTTTAGCAGAATGTAATGTCATTAACTGTACACATTCTTGCTGGTCATTGGCTTGATGTTCACCTGCTTCCAATGCAACATGCGCAAGAAAGGCAGATAAAATAGAAACACTACTGTCTTCAGGAACAAATTGTCTCGTAGCATTGATTAATTCTTCGAGATTTTCAATGCGCGCTTGGCCACGTTCGCCTTTTTCTTTTTTATAATGACTAAATAAACCACTACTATAGAGAACTTGTTCGGTTTGTTCTGCCAGGGTTAGGTTTTTAGTATCTTCATCTGTTTTGTCGATCAATTGAATAAAAAGAGTTAATGCATTGGCTGCACGTGCAGATAAGGTTTGCGTAGTTAATAAATGTTGAGCGGCTTGCCATAGAGAAATAGCTTGAGAGCGTGCTTCCATTCGTAGGGTTTGTAAGGTTTGATCGCCAATACCTCGTGTTGGGGTATTGACGACGCGCTCGAAAGCCGGATCATCATTTCGATTTGCAATTAAACGTAAATACGCTAAGGCGTCTTTGATTTCAGCACGTTCGAAAAAGCGTAATCCACCGTAGATGCGATAAGGAATTTGAGCTGAAATTAAGGCTTCTTCAAGTACACGTGATTGTGCGTTAGATCGATACAAAATAGCAATTTCATTCGCTAATACTTCTTTCTTTAATCCTTGTTTTATTTGGTTAACGATAAAACGCGCTTCATCTAAATCGTTGAAAGCCCCATAGAGTGATATAAGATCACCTTGACCACCACTGCTCCACAGTTTTTTACCTAAACGGCCATCGTTGTGTGTTATTAAGGCATTGGAAGCGGCTAAAATTACCCCAGTTGAACGATAATTTTGTTCGAGGCGAATCATCTGATTTTCTGGAAAATCACGCGTAAAATCTTGAATATTTTTTACACGAGCGCCACGCCATCCATAAATAGATTGGTCATCATCGCCAACTATCATTAAATAGTTTTTTCCGCTACATAATAATTTTAACCAAGCGTATTGAATGGTGTTAGTGTCTTGAAACTCATCGACCAAAATATATCGAAAACGTTCTTGATAATGGTGTAAAATATCTGGATTTTTAATAAAAAGTTCATAACTGCGTAAAATTAATTCTGCAAAATCGATGACACCATTTCGAATACAAATCTCTTCATAAGTTTGGTAGATACGAACTAAGGTTTTAGTATAGGGATCATTGGCGTTAGCGACTTGATGAGACCGAATCCCTTCATCTTTTTGTTGATTAATAAACCATTGCACTTTTTTCGGAGCCCATTGCGCCTCATCAAGATTCAAGCTGACCAAAATTCGTTTAATTACGCGATATTGATCATCACTATCTAATATTTGAAACGCTTGGGGTAAGCCTGCTGCTTCCCAATGTTGGCGTAATAAGCGATGAGCAAGCCCATGAAATGTACCCACCCACATCATCCGCATAGGAATATCGAGTAAATTTTCTAAGCGTTGGCGCATTTCTCCAGCAGCTTTGTTAGTAAAAGTTACGGCAAGAATATTATGCGGGGATATATTTTCCACATTGACTAGCCAGGCAATACGATGGACTAACACGCGTGTTTTTCCGCTACCTGCTCCGGCTAATACCAACAAATGTGTTAGTGGGGCAGCAACGACTTGTTGTTGTGCCTCATTTAATGATTCTAATAAGGGATGATTAGGATTAGACATAGACGAGGATTGTAACGAAATTTCTAACTTCCTGCATGATTTATTTTTTCATATGAAAAAGAGGGAGATGAGATTTTTTGGAGCCTAGGTAATATCAAACCTTAATCGCTTTTATTTATATTTATTTTCGGATATTTGTTAGATTTGTAATTTTATTTTATTTTTATCTCGAAGAATTAATAAGCTTAATTTATTAAATGGCGTAATATTTAATAATTCCCTAATTTTTTTAATGTCTAAATTATTAACATTAATATTATTAATT